>Ga0307375_10000378_pt1 | contig 58451 bp, 91 predicted proteins | sample TR1MG_FD_202531 | JGI IMG/M metagenome (GOLD analysis project Ga0307375, IMG submission 202531) | Soil microbial communities from Risofladan, Vaasa, Finland - TR-1 | ecosystem: Environmental > Terrestrial > Soil > Coastal area > Acid sulfate soil | place: Finland: Risofladan, Vaasa | collected...
TCAGCCGGCTGTTCCTGCGCTTCCTCGATGATCGGTGCGGGATGCTGGAGCGGTCAATGGTCGGGCGCGTGCTGGAGCAAGGCGGCGCGGCACCGCTGGATGAAATGCGCGGCCGGTGCCAGGAGGCGCGCGATCTGATGGCGCTCAAGCTGGGCGACGTGGCGGCGTTCTATGATGTCGCGCCGGGCGAGGATAAGTCGTGACGCTGGATGAGGCAGTCGCCGAGTTCGAGCAGTCGTTCGTGGTGACGGCGGGCGAGGCCTATGTCTCGCCCGATCAGATCGCCGATTGGGATCGGGCGCCGTCGGGAGATCAGTGGGTGACGCTGACCAGCGGCGGCCTGCAGTCTGCGGGCTCGCCGGCGCCGGCATATTTCACCAGCGAGGATGCGGCGGTGTCGGCGTGGCTGCGGGCGGCCTTCGCCTATGCGGACAAGCGCGGGGGCCATGATCTCTACTGGTTGATGCGGCCGGTCTATCGTGAAGCCGAGTATCGCGCGCTGGATCAGGCGGCGGTGCTGAACATTCCGGCTTTGCGTGATACGGTCATGATGCAACTAGGCATTGTGCATAGTCGGCTCGTCGTGAGCCGGGGCAAAGACAACGAGGACGGCGAGGCATGAAAGACCGCATTTTGGCTACGATCCACGGACAGTTCGCGCTCGGGGTGTGGGGTGGGCGGAACGCATCGGGGATACAGCCGGTCGGGGACAAGCTGTTGGTGTTGGTCGATGTGGCGCTGGAAAAGACGCGCGGCGGGGTGATCATCACCGAACAGAGCGCGGAGGCCCAAACCCTAAGCAGCACGACGGGCATCGTCGTGGCGATGGGTGACCAGGCGTTCGCGCGGGATAGCGATCGGCTGATGGAGTGGGCGGGGCGCGCGCCGGAGGTCGGGGAGCGCGTCTATTTCCAGCGCTATGCGGGCCAGGAATATACCGGGCTGGATGGCAAGATGTACCGGGTCATGCAGGACCGGTCGGTGGCGGCGATCGAGGAGGTTCCGGCGGCCGAGTAGGGGCGCCGGGCGGCAATAGGCAATCAGGAAGGACACGGCAATGTCGGGGCGGCAGGGACAAGCGGACGGCGGTCGATCGCGGTTCGAGGATGACGAGGAGGATCTGCGCGCCGGTGCGGGCGGCGACGCCGGTGCGGGCGGCGGGGATGACGCGGGCGGCGGCGGCGAAGATGACGCAGCGGTCGAGGCGCGGGCGCGCAAGCATGGATGGAAACCGCTGGCCGAGTTCCGCGGCGATCCGAAGGTGTGGCGCTCGGCGGCCGAGTATCTCGCGCGGGGCGACGAGGAGCTGCCCATCCTCCGGGAACGGCTGCGCACCATCGAGCAGCGGTCGGAGCGGGCCGAGGCGCGGGCGCGGGCGGCGGAAAAACTGCAGGAGGAGGCGCTCGCGGTCTCGCGTGATGTCTCGGCGCGGCTGCGCACGGCCGATGAGCGGGCGCTGGCGAAGGCGCGGCGTGAGCTTGAGGCGCGGCGGGATGAGGCCATCGACGCGGCCGATCGTGAAGCGGTGCGCGCGGTCGACCGTGAGTTGCAGGAACTGGAAACGACGGCAGCGCCGCCGGCGCGGCAGCCTCCGGCGGCTGATGTGGGTGCCGGTGGGGCTGGCGCGACGCCGCATCCGGACGCGGTCGCCTGGGGGCGGCGTAATCCGTGGTTCGGCGAGGACTCGGAGCTGCGATCGGTGGCGACGGGCGTTCACACGCGGCTGCTGGCGGCGGAGCCGGATCTGTCGCTGGCGCAGAATCTGGAACGGGTGACGGCTGCGATGGCGGCGATGTTCCCGGATCGGGTCCAGGGGGCTCCGGCTCGGCGGCGGCGGGATCCCGACGATGAGGACGAGTATGGTGCGGGTGGCAGGAACGAACGGGACGACGATCGCGGTCGCGGTCGGGATCGCGGTGCACGCGATGATTCCGATGGCGATCGGCGTCGTCGGCAGCCGGCCGCGGTGGATAGCGGGCAGGAAGCGCCGTCTCGACGCCAGCGTGGTGGGGCGCGCTCGTTTGCCAACATGCCGGCCGAATCCAAAGAGGCGTTCCAGCGCTATCGCACGGCTCTGGCGTCGAAGCCGGGCGGCAAGGACAACCCGCTTACGGAGGCGGAATGGGCCAAAACGTATTGGGATCAGTTTGAGGAGCAGTGAGATGGCGAAGCGTGCAACGCCGGTGCGGCGTGGACAGATGGCAGGGCGTGCGGCGGCCGAGGCGCAGGATCGGCCTGGCGGGGTGGAGCAGGCTGGGGCCGGGCGGGCGCCGATGGATGCGGATCCGGGGGCGGCGGCTCGGGCCCGGGTGCGTGCGGCGGCGCGGGCGGCCGAGGCGATCGGCGATGGCGCCGGCGGTGCAACCGGGCAGGCATCGCGGCGCCAGTCGACGGAGCGGCAGCCGTTCGGCATGCAGGAGCAGCAGATGCTGGTGGCGCCGATTCCGGGCTTCCGGCAGTACTGGTTCAATGACACGCCGGGTCGCATCGCGCGGGCGGTGAAGGCGGGATATTCGCATGTGATCGATCCGGAAACGGACGAGCCAAAGCGGATGCTTGCCGGTCGGCATGAAAGTCGGCCGGAGGGGATGCAGGCGTACTTGATGAAAATCCCGCAGGAGTGGTATGACGAAGACCACGGCGCGGCTGCAGATGCTTTGGCGGCTCGTCTGGATGATATCCGGACCGGGCGCGGCCAGGGCGAGAACCAGTATGTTCAAGACCGCCACCGCGTTGAAAACGGCAGCCGGCGCTAGGTTCGGTTGAGCGCGCAGAGCGCAATTAGCCGAGGCGAGTAGGCTTCGGATTGGGCAGAGCAAACAGCCCCATTCTATCAGGCATTCATTCGGCTGCGGTCAATCCGGACCCAGCCGCGGCGCGTCCTGTATGGGATCATGCTCATGGCCAATCCGAACGCCCCCCGCGGGCTCATTCCCTACGCATATCAGGGCGGCGGTCCCTATAACGGGGCGGTCAGCACCTATTATGTCCCGGTCGGCAACGCCACGGCGCTGTTCATCGGTGATCCGGTGATCCTGATCACGAACAGTTCGGACGGCAACGGTGTGCAGTCGGTCGGCATCGCCACGGCGGGTGCGACCAACTACATCCTCGGCTCGTTCCAGGGCATTTCGAACAATGCCGGCCGCGCGACCATCCCGTTGCTGCAGTCCTCGCCGGTCTATCTGCCGGCCGGGCAGGCGGCGTATGTTTACGTCGCTGACGATCCCAATCTGCTCTATTGGGCGCAGGAGGACAGCGCCGGTGGCGCGATGGTCTCCGGTGCATCGGGGCAGAACGTCAATCTCGTGGCGGGCGCCGGCAACACCACCAGCGGTTACTCCGGGTGGATGCTGCAGAGTTCCTCGCTGAACGTCGACGCGACGTATCAGATGCGGATCATGCAGATGCTGCAGGAGGCCGACAATGCGGTGGGGGCCTATGCCAAGTGGATGTGCCGCATCAATCTGAACGCCGTTAACCGGCAGCTCGGCATCTAAGCCGCGGTACTGAGGAGCATCCCAAATGGCCGCTATCACCACCGGCGCACATCCCAAAGCACTCTGGCCGGGCATCTATGCCTGGTGGGGGCGTTCCTACGCGGAACACGTTCCCGAGTTCCCGGATCTGTTCGAGACGGAGACGTCGACCAAGGCGTACGAGGAGGAAGTCGAAATCACCGGCTTCGGCCTGGCGCCGGTCAAGCCGCAGGGCAAGCAGATCTACTACGATACGGAGACGCAGGGCGCGGTCTCGCGTTACACCCACGTCGCCTACGCGCTGGGCTACATCGTGACGTACGAAGAACTGCGGGACGATCTTTACGAGGTCGTGTCGCGGCGCCGCGCGCAGCAGCTGGCCTATTCGATGCGGCAGACGAAGGAGAACATCCTGGCGGCCGTGTACAATCAGGGCTTCGACGCCACGTCGCTGGGCGCCGATGGGGTGCCGCTGTTCTCGGCGTCCCATCCGACGTTGCCGGGCAACCAGAGCAACGTCCTGGCGACGCCGGCGGATCTGTCGGAGGCGGCGGTCGAGGATATGTGCATCCAGATCATGCAGACCACCAACAATCGGGGGCTCAAGATCTCGAGCCTGCCGCAGAGCCTGCATGTTCCGACGCAGTTGTTCTTCGACGCGAATCGCATCTACAATTCGGTTCTGCAGAACGACACCGCAAACAACGCCGTGAACGTGTTGAAGGCGGTGGGCGTGTTCCCGAAGGGGATCAAGGTCAACCACTATTTCTCGTCGGCCACTGCCTGGTTCGTGCGGACGAACATCCCGCGCTCCCTGCAGTATTTCTCGCGTGATGCGATCAGCTTCGACCAGGACAACGATTTCGACACCAAGAACGCCAAGGCAGCCTGTTACGAGCGGTATTCGGCCTTCTGGTCGGATTTCCGCGGCGTTTACGGCAGCGCGGGCGTCTGATCGGCGGCGGTCGGCGGCTGGTGGGGGCTCGGCGCTCTAGGCTGGCACGCTGACCATACATGCGGCAAAGTGGCGCATCGGGGAAACCTGGGGCGCCATTTTTGTGCGCTCATCGCAAGGGAGACGAGCAATGGCTTTGCAGCATATTCTGCGGGTGGACATGGTGAACGGGTTACATCTGGAGTTCGCGTTTCGGAGCCGGGAGGCCGGTCAGGCGAACCAGGACAAGGTTCGATCTGTGATGGCGGATGTGCGGGAAAATCCGGACAAGATCGGCGAGGGCGCGCTGGTGATGATCGAGGACGAGCAGGGCCGTGCCGGGCTGGTAGATGGCGCGGTGGTGCAGGCGGTGGCGCTGGTGGATCTGGCGCGCGAGGTCGAGGGCACGGTCGAGCAGCAGGCGCTGATCGAGGCGACGAAGGCGAAGGCGGTGGCGAAGGAGCAGGCGCGGCATCGGTTGGAGGCGTCGGTGGCGGCGCGGCCGGGGATCGTGGTGCCGCGGCGGGGCATGCTTCCGGTGGATGGGTTCGATCGGGTCTGACGGGCTACGGTGACCGCTGGGCGCCCTGTGGGTCTATGCCGGCTCTGTCGGGCGCCCATGATCCCGGGCGGCCGGTGGCGGCCATCGCTGGACCATATCCTGCCGCGTGTGCGGGGTGGTCGGGATCTCCTGCACGGTGACGTGCGCAACACTCGGTTGATGTGCCAGGACTGCAATGGGCTGCTCGCGGCGTGCGGGCAGTGCCTGGGCGCGCTCGCGGCGGTGTCGTCGGTTGCTGCCGACGTGGATGTAGCGCGGAAGACGATCGCGCGGCGGTGGCGCCTGGCGGAAATTGAACGGGCAGGACGGGCTCGGCGTGCCGGGTTGGTTCCGGACGCCGAGGCGGCGCGGCGGCGGGCGGCGCTGATGGCGGAAGTGGAGCGGATCAGGCTGGATGAGTTCGTCTGGCCGGAGGACACGCCCGCGAAGGTGGTTTGGAACCGGCTGACTCTGGCCAGCCGGCGCCGGGCTCGGGGCTAGGCTTTCTTGCGGGGGCCGGCCTTGGCCTTCGTCTTGGCGTCCAGCGCGGCCTGGCCTGCCTTGTCCATCCGCTTGTCGGTCGCGGTGTCTTCCCATTGGCCAGGGGTTTTGCCGGCCTTCTTGGCGGCGGCGGCATCGCGCTTCTTGTCGAGGGGGCTGCCTTCGTATTTCGGCTTGGCCATGTGGTTCACCATCGGTGGGTGTGAAGCAAAAGAAGCAAAGCCGGCAAAAGTTTTTTTGCTCCTTTTGCTCGGGTCGAAAGAGGTAGGCGCTGCGCATCACGGTGAAGCGATGCCCGGGAAGTTTCTCACCGCCATGTCTTCCAGGATGAAAGCGCACGACGCATCGCTTTGCTGGTCGGCACAGCCCGGTTGAACGATGATCACTCAGCAGCCGGCGCACCATAGCGGCGCGGTTTTGTTGCTCGCAAGAGCCGGATGCCATATCGTGCGGCCGATCGCGCTAGGCAGCCGCGTGATTTCCCCAAGCCCGGCACTTTGTGCCCACAGGAGATCCCAATGGCCGCAACCGCACTCTACGCGCCCGCGCATCGTGTTCGCCCCCGCACCGCCAATGGCCACGGCTCGCCCGATCAGGCGCCCAGCATGGATTATGGCGGCATCGGGCTGCAGGATCCGCGCCTGGCCTACGATGTCGCCAACAGCGCGACCGGCGCCGGCATCCTCGGCTGGATCGGTGGCGGGGCGATCAAGGTTGCGTCGGCGGTTCCGGCGGTGAAGTCGGCGACCAACATTGCGGCCGCGGCCAACGCGGTCTCGGGCGTGGCGATGGCGCTGGTAAGCTCGACGGGCGCGGGCATCACCGTGGTGCCCACCGGCGGCTTTCGGCCGTTCCCCAATTACAGCATCAGCATCCCGGCGGGCGCGCTGGCGATCGACGGGCTGCCGTCGTACACGCGGTTCGGCTCGCACTTCATCACCGCCTTCTACAATCCGGCGGCGGCGATCGCGCGCTGCGTGACCATCACCGGGGCCACGTCGGGCACCGGTGGCGCGTTCCTGATCTCGGGCTGGGACTTCTATGGCTATCCGATGAGCCAGCTGCTGACCGTCGGCGCCGGCGCGGTCTCGGCGACGACCGGGAAGGCATTCAAGTTCATCGGCTCGGTCGTGCCGCAGTTCTCCGACGCGCACACCTATTCGGTGGGGACCGCGGATGTCTTCGGGCTCAATCTGGCGGCCGACTATTTCGGCGATTGCCGCATCCTGTGGGACAACGTCGCGGCGCTGGCGGCCACGTTCACGCCCGCGGTGACGACGGATCCCGCTACCACGCTGACCGGGGATGTGCGGGGTCGCTTCACGCCGGCCACGGCATCCGACGGGACACGGCGCCTGGACCTGTTCGTCCAGCCTTCGCTGGCGCGGCTGGCGGCGTCGTCCATGCGGGTGGGCCTGTTCGGGGTCGCCCAGGCGTAACGCGGCGCGCTGGAGGAGGGTCGAATGGTGGATATAGTGACGTCGCAGGTGCTGGAGAACGGCGCATCGAGACTGGTTATGAAATTCACGAATCTCTCCGATGGTACGGGAGAGATGGGCGTCGTGAAGGTCGACGCGACGGATGTTACCTATGCCAACCGGGTGCAGGGCAACGTGATGCTGCCGGGCACGTCGCTCAAGATCACGGGCCTATGGTACGATGTGGCGAGCATGGGGCTCCGTCTGCAGTGGGCGGCAACGGTAGCCACGGACATTCTCGTCCTTGGCGGATTTGGGCAGTGGGGCTTCCGCGATCTCCGTGGCGGGTTTCAGGGGCTGATCAATCCCAAAGCTGCCGGTGCGACGGGGTCGATCCAGTTCAGCACGATCGGGGCTGCGGCGAATAGTTCGTATTCGGTGATTCTGGAAATGATCAAAGGGGTGCCACAGTCATGAAATGGGAGGGTTTTACCGGCCGTCAGGAGGTTGTGGCTTCGGGTGCGGGTGGGAGGCCGGTTCCGGTGGTTTCGGCAGCGGGGCAGTTCGTCCTGACCTATCAGCTGTCGTTGGGGACTTCGGCATCCGAGATCGCTTATGACTCGAGCGGGCGCGTTTCGCTGACGGTGGTCAATATGGGGTCGGTCGACGTGTTCCTGGGACCGTCGGGGGTGAGCGCTACGGACGGCATTCTTCTGGTCGGCACCCGCGGTGCGTCGATCACCATCGCTACAACGGGGGGCGGTTTTCGGTGTGGTCGCAGCGGGGTCGCAGACCGTGTCGGTGCTGGATATCAGTTTATGAGCGGGAATCCGTGTGCCTTCCGCCGCTCCGGGGTGGCGCGCTGATGATGGATATCCGGCCGAGTTAGAGCGTGACGCGGTGCGAAGCGACACCGCCGCGATTGGCGACGAGCAGCAGCCAAAAGGGCCGTCGATTGGCGGCGGAAAGGGGCAGAGATGGCGGATGACCGGCACTATCGCGGCGGCGATCACTACCAGTTGGACGACAATTCGGGCTTCAAGGTGCGTGCCTCAGCAACGCGGATGCAGTGGAATTCGATTGTTACCAAGCCGGCGCACTTCAATCCGCGGCAGCCGCAGGATCTGGTGACGGGGGTTCGGGACGAGCAGGGCGTGGCAGTGCCGCGGAGCCGGCAGCGGAATCAGTTCATGGTGGTCGGCACCATCGTCACCGCGCTCGGTGCGCGGGGTGCAACCACGATCGAGGTCGAGGGAACGGCGGGCTTCAATGTGGGTGATGCCTGCCAGGTGATGCTGGATTCCGGAGAGCAGTTCCGCTTCACGCTGGATTCGAAGACGGCGACGACGCTGTCGTGGCTCGGCGCCGGGCTGCCGGCCACGGTCGGCAGCGCGCTGGGGGATCCGCTGGAGAACCAGGTGTTGGACCTGACGTCGGCGCTGGTGCCTCCCAGCACGCTGCCCATCCCGGCGTATTGACATGGCAGTTCCGGTAACCAGCGGCGTCACCGGCTTCACGCAGTCGGCGTTCGATCTCATCTCGGCGGCGCTCCGGCTGTGCAATGTGATCTCGGAAGAGGAAGTCCCGACGGCATCGATGGCACAGCGAACGCTCGAGGCGCTCAATGCGATGGCGACCGGGTGGCAGGCCAGCGGCATCCATGTGTGGACGTCGGTGGAGAGCATCCTGTTCGTTCAGCCGGGGCAGACGCAGTACCTGCTCGGGAGCGGCAGCACGGATCATGCCTGCCTGTTCTCGGACCTGGCGCAGTCGCGGCTTTCCTTCACGGCAGATGCGGGCGCTTCGTCGGTTCTGGTGACGTCGATCGCGGGCCTGGCCGCAGGGGACAATTTCGGCATCCAGTTGGATGCGGGGGTGAATTTCTGGACGACGATCGTGGGAACGCCAGCGGGCTCGACAGTCACGCTGGCGGATGCGCTTCCAAGCGCGGCTACGGGCGAGGCGATCACCTTCGGCTACGGTGCAGGCTTGCTGCGGCCGCTCCGGGTGCCGGCGGCGCGGCGCTATATCTACGCGAGCGGTATTCAGAACAACATAACTGTGCTTTCGCAGCAGGATTACGACCAGTTGCCCAATCCATTTCAGACCGGGCAAATCAACCAGTTTTTCTACCAGCCCACAACCGGCAACGGGGTGTATTCGGAACCGCTTGGGCAGTTCAACGTATGGCAGACGCCGGCGGATTATTATGCCGGAGTGCGCTTCATCTCGCAGCGGCCATTGCAGAATTTCGTCACGCTGGCGGATATTCCGGATTTCCCGGCCGAGTGGACGGCGACGCTGCGGTGGAACCTGGCGCTTGAGATCGCGCCCGAGTATGACGTGCCGATCGAGCGGGTGGAGCTGATCCGGGCGAAGGCGACGGAGTGGTTCGCTCGGGCGTCGTCGTGGGATCGTGAGCCGCAGCCGATCCTGTTCGGCATGGCGATGTCGCCGGGATATCGCTGATGGCGCAGCCGCAGGATACGTCGCTCGTCCAGTTCGCGGCGCAGGCCTATCGTGCACGCTCGTCGTCGGTGGCGGCGATGCGCTGCGTCAATATGTTCGTGGAGCGGATGCCTCCGGACGCGAAGACGCCGGTTCCGGTGTACCAGGTGCCAGGCTTGGAGTTGTTCTCGCGGTTTGGTCGCGGGGGTATCACTGGGATGATCGGCATGGCGGGCATCCTGTATGCGGTGTCGGGCAACCAGTTGTTCTCGGTCAACGCGGATGGGCTTGGCACGCTGCTCGGCACGACGAACCTGAGCAATCGGCTATCGCTGGCGACCAACGACTCACAATTGGTGATGGTCGATGGATACGTGGGATGGATCTACCAGCCAGGCGGCTTGAACCAGGTTGCAGCTGCGCTCGCGCCGCAAGGGGCGACGTCGCTGACGCTGAATGTGACCGGGGTGCTGGTATCGGGGCAGTCGATCGAGGTGATGCTCGATAGCGGGGCGACCTTCGTCACGACCATCAGCGGCACGCCGACGCCGGTGCATGGCGAGGCCGGCCGCTATGTGGTCACGCTGACCGACGCGCTGCCCAGCGTGGTCTCGGTGGGCGGCGTGGCTAAGGTGCCGACGGTGGTGCTGGGGCAGATCAAGCAGCCGGGGTTCCGGCCGGCGGCGACGGTCATCTACTTCGACACGTATTTCATTTTCGAAGCGCGCCATACGAATTCGTTTTTTCTGTCCGGGATCGGCGACGGGACGCAATATGATCCGCTGGATTTTGCCAGCGCGCAGGCCAATCCAGACTACATTTTGGCGGTCGTCAATTACCATGAGCAGCTCCTGCTGATGGGCGGAAGCACGATCGAGGTCTGGTATGATTCCGGAGCGGCGCTGTTTCCGTTCCAGCGGTTCGACGGCGCCTTCGTGCAGCGCGGCCTGGCCGCGGCACTCGCCGTTTGCCAGGAGGACAACACGGTCCTCTGGCTTGGCGATGATGTGGTGTTCTATCGGCTGGACGGCTATCGGCCGCAGCGCGTCAGCACCTTTGCGATGGAGACGGAATGGAAGACGTATCCAACCGTGTCGGACGCTTATTGCTTCGTCGTGACGGTCGATGGGCATAAATTCGTCTTCCTCAATTTCCCGTCGGGCAAGCGGACCTGGTGCTATGACATCGCGTCGGGCGCGGAAGAGCCGCTATGGCATGAGCGGGAGTCCTGGGGCTCTCCGTGGGTGTAGGTAGGGGCCGAGTGCGATGACGCTGCGCTACATCGAGGACTTCGGCTGGGTCGGCGCTCTCGATACGTCGGGGGCATTGGCGTCGCTGAATTGGCCGGCTGGGACGGTCGAGGCGCCGGCCATGCCGCTTGCGGCCGGCGGCATGAAGAACTGGTACAAAATCGCCAGCGGCACGGCGACGAAGTATCAATACGGCTCGGCGACATTCAACGGCATCTTTGTGGGTCTCCGCATCGCTGCCGGGACGTCCAGCGCGTTTCTCGGGCTGAACTTCAGCGAGGCGAACACCGACAACCTAGCCGGCGGAAGCATCGGCGCATTTGTCTCGATCGATGCCTCGGGGACGGTAAGGATTGCCGACGCGGGTGCGGTCGTCGTGGCGACCAGCGCCGCGGGCGTCGTCACCTGGGGCACCGAGTTTTATATCGAGGTCGGGAACCAGCTCACGACGGGCAATCCGATTACGCAGAGCATCGAGGCCCGGGTCACGGTGGGGGCGTCGACCACGACGCTCACCGCGGCGGGCGTCAGCAGCGGCGTCAATGCATCGGCCAATCCGGCCTGGCGCATCAACGGGCTGCAGATCGATGCTGGCTCGGGTGCGGTGCTGCTGACGGACATGTATTGGTGCGACAATGCCGGCAGCAGTCCGTGGAACACCTTTCTAGGCGAGCAAAGCATCAACACCTATTTGCCGACGGCCGACGGCATCGTGGGATATACGCCGTACGGCGCGGGCCAGAACTACCAGAATGTTTCGATAGTTCCGACCAATTATCTCACGAATTACAATGCCAACGTAGGGTTTGCCACGACGGACGTGTTTCCGATCGGCGGAAACCCGAACGGTTGGACGATCGATACTGTGGCAGCGGTATCGGTGCGTTCGACGGTGTTCTCGGTTCTGCCGGGGTTTGACGGTGGCACGCACAGCAGCAAGATCGTGAATGGGGCGCTCGTCTCATTTCTCGGGTCGGCAGTCATCCTTCCGGCGCATACGCCGAAGATCAGCGATTATGTGTCGGTCAATGCGCCGGGGACATTCGATCCCTGGTCATTGGCGGCGCTCGCCACCTATCAGTTCGGCTATGTGTCGGGCGTGGTCAACACGAACGTCGCGCATGTGGGGCAGGCTCCGGTTCTGGTCATGGGCACTTTCAGCGGCGCCCCAGCGCCGCCGGCACCGGGGCCGGACCCGGTGCTGCCACAGTCGCTCGGGGTGTTCCGGGGCGGCGTCGGAATCAATTTCTATGGCAAGGTTCTATTCGGGGATTCCTTCGCGGGGGTGATAGGCCAGGCCAGTTTCGATGCGTTCACCGAATATGGGCAGACGATGGTCGGGCTGATCACATCTCCGCCAATTCATGCTAATCGGCGGCGGTTGTTCGTCACGCGGTTTGAGCTGGATATCGAGGCCGGGGTGGGCTTGACGGAGGGGCAGGGGAGCAATCCGGTGTGGATGCTCGACTGGTCGAAGGATGGCGGCCGCACCTGGTCGGCGCAGCAGCAGTGGCGCTCGATGGGCCGCATCGGCGCCTTCACGCAGCGGCTTCGGTGGATGCGGCTGGGGCAGGCGCGGCAGTGGATCTTCCGGCTTTCATGCACGGATCCGGTTCGGCGGGTGATCATCGGAACCTACATTGAACGGGAAGCGGGGATGCTCTGATGTCGGGCAACGGCAACACGCCGAATCGCGTTCCGGGCCGTGTGTTTGGGCAGGTTCTGGTCGCGGAGCCGGCGGTCGATGCCGGAGGGCGGCTGGCGCCCTGGCTGGCGCAGTTTCTGGTGCGTCTGGCGGCCCTGGTGGGGCCGGTGGTCACGAATGACGGCACGTCCATCACTGGGGCTGTATCGAATGTGCAGGCGTCGGTGCTGAGTCTGGTCGGCAGCACCGGGACGGATGCGGCAACGCAGGCGGCTCTGGCAGAATTGTTCGATCAGGTCGATGCACCGCGGCCGCCGGCGCCGGATGTCGAGGCGGTGGCGATCGGCGGTCCTGGGGCTCCGGCGCTCGATTGCTGTGTGCCGGCGCTGGCGCCGCTTGAGCCGTGGGCGCAATCTGGCGATGTCAGTGTGGCCACGGCCATCTATGCTCCGTTGGTCAACGGCGATCTGCCGGGGCCGACGCTGGTCGCGGATCCCTATGGGCAGTGCATCATGGTAGCAATCACATGACCTATTCCTCGATCCTGACGGACTATCTCGGCGAGGGGGCTGCGGCGTCGCGGCCGGCCACGCTCTCGATTGCGCCGACGGCGTTGGGGTTCTTCTTCGCTATCGACACAGGTGTGTTGAGCGCGTGGGATGGGACCGGGGTTGCCTGGGTCGATATCGGCAGCGGCACCGTGACCACCATCATCGCCGGATCTGGGCTGGCCGGCGGCACGATCACGTCCTCGGGAACGATTTCTCTAGCTGGGATCGCGGCAGGCAGCCTGATGGGCAACGCGGCGGCGACGGTAGATGTGCCGGGGGCGATCGCGGTCGGGCTCGGGCTCACTCTGGCGGTTGGTGGCACGCTCGAGGTGGACACGGCATCCATTCCCGTTCTTGACGGCAGCGGCTTCATTCCGTTCGCTGAGATGCAACCGCAGATCGAGAATAGTCCGGTCGTGTTTCCGTTCATCGGGTCGCCGGCGGGGAGCGCGCTGCTGGCGTTCGTGGCTGCAGTGCAGAAGACGATTCTACCGGCCAACCTGGCGGGCACGGTGCTAGTGGTGAACGGGACGGCGGATCTTCCGACGTCGGCGGCCACGGTGACCCTGGATACGCTTTCCAGCGGCACCTGGACGAACCAGGGAACGATCGGCATCAGCACGACTGGCTCGTTGACGCTGCCGGTATTTGCGGCGGTGACGCTCGATCCGGTGAACGGTGATGCCTTCCGGCTTGTGAACCAGCCCAGCGCGGACGCGACCTTCGGTAATTTCGCCTTCGGGATTCAGATGAAAAAGGTGGCGGGCTGATGTCGAATTGGTACGTCAGCAGCGTTGGCTATGCGGCGGTTGCTCAGTGGTCGGCCAGCGCGGCCGTCGTTCTCGGGCAAATCTGCCGGCAGATGGCGGCGCCCGCGATCGGCAATGAGCGGTGTTTCGTGGTGACGACGGCAGGCACGACCGGGGCGGCGGAGCCATCGTGGTCGCTGAACAAGGGCGCATCGACCAACGATAACGGCGTGGTGTGGAAGGAGTGCACCGGGGAGGAAGCCTATCAATCACCGGGGAATTGGGCAGCGCCGGCGGCGCGCATCGCGCGGATGACCGGGGCGACTGGCTATGCGGTCTCCGGAGATTTCGTGTTCCTCGCATCGAATCATGCGGAAACGGCGGCAGCGACGACCACGATTGGAAATGCCTTCATCTCGCAGAGCCAAGGTAATCCCGTCAATGTGGTGTGTGTGGACGCGGGCGGGAGTAGTCATGTCCCGCCGCAAAGTGCCGACATAACGACGGGCGCAAGCATTACGACGACCGGAAATAACTCGATCGTCATTGATGGATATGGCTATTATTTTAACGGGGTGACCTTCAATGTCGGGTCGGGGGCTACAGGCACCGCATACTTCCAGCGGAACACGATCAATCGTCGGTATTGGCTACGGCTCGATAACTGTGCCATCAATCTACTATCGACCGGCTCCGGCTGTCAGATACGGTTCTATACGACAGCATCAAGCAATGCGGTAGAATTGAACAATACGACGGTAGGCTTCGCAAACACGCAGCAGAGCATTGTCTGTGGAGCCGGCGTCCTCACCTGGCGGGATACGGTCTCGGCTGTGGGTGGGACGGCGGTTCCGGTGGCGCTGTTCCTCGCGTTCGCGGGCGGCACCACGCTTCTGTTCGCGGAGGGCGTAGATTTCTCCGGGCTGGGCAGCAATTATATTTTTTCGAATTCTGCCACGCAGGCGGCGATCATCACGCTGCAAAGCTGCAAGGTGGGGGCCGGTCCCTATATTACGGTGCCGTCGGGTGCCGATGGGGTCAACGCAGGATCGTTCCCGCTCCTGCAGATGATGAACTGCGACAGCGGCAGTGAAACGGTGCGCAGCCTGAAGTATGCCGGCGCCGATAATCTCGACACCAGCATCACCGTGATTCGAACGGGTGGGGCATCGGATGGAACGACGGGATATTCCTGGATCATCACGCGCTCGACGGTCAATGAAGCGTGGTCGAATTTCTTCGAAGCGTTCCCGATCGCAATCTGGAATTCGACGGTAGGGAGTCCGGTGGCGCTGACCATTTTCGGGGTGTGGGACGCGGCGGCGCTGCCGAACAATGATCAGGTGTGGATGGCGCTGGAGTATTATGGCAGTGGCACCGGCGTTCTGACCGTCGAAGAGTCGGGGAGCAAAGCGACGATTCTGGCGTCGGCGTCGGCGCTATCTGCGGACAGCAGCGCGTGGGACAGCCAGGTGGCGACGCGGCAGAACAGCACCGCCTATGCGCTGGGGGATGTCTTCAAGACGGCTTCCAACCCGGGGCGCATCTTTATCTGCACAACGGCGGGAACGACGGCGGCATCGGGGCCGTTGGGATATGGATCGGCAGTCGACGGAGATTCGATCTCCGATGGGACGAGCGTGTTCCGGGCTGGGGTCCGGTTTAGCCAGACGGTCACGGTCACGCCGCAGCAGGCAGGCTTCATCCGGGCATTCGTGCGGGTCTCGGCACCGGGGGCGGTCGTGTATATCGATCCGACGGTGAGCTAGATCATGGCGGTGCGTACGGTCGCGTTGGGCAGCAGTGCTGCTCCTGGATTGGTCGTAATGGATGCGGCAGCGCGGTCGGTCGCCGTGCATCAGGCGGTGGTGGTACAGGTGGCAGTCGTGCCTCCGGTGAGCAGCGGAGGTCTGCCGCAAGTCAACATCATGTCTTGATGTCGATCGGTGCCTTGCGGTGCGATGCTGACATGGCAGGTCGGTTCGGTCTAAGGTGCGCGCGGGCATAGGCAGCCGCCCCTTTTTCCTCGAGGCGGTGCAGCATGGCTTCAGCTCTCCAACAGCTTGTTCCTGGTCAGTTCGTTCCGAACACGGAGACGACGCTCTATACGTCGCCAACCGGAACGACGACGCGTATCGACAAGGTGACGGTGACGAACACCGATGCGGTGGCGCATACGATCACGATTCACCTGGTTCCGGCCGGGGGCACCGCCGGCGGGTCGAATTGCTCGACGCAGGCGCAGTCGATCCTCCCGGGCAAGACGTGGAATAGTCCAAACGAATATGGGCAGACTCTGCGCGCGGGGGATTTCTTCTCGGCGATCGCGGATTCGGCTGGATATCTGGCTCTGTTCGTCGCCGGCACGCAGGTGACAAACTGATGGTCCCGTATGTGATCCTCGGGCTGCCGCGGTGCCGCACCGCATGGCTGGCGCGGTTCCTCTCGACGCCGGAGCGGCCGTGCCTGCATGAACCGTCGCGGCGGTATAAGGACGTCGAGGATCTGCGGGCGGCGCTGGCCGATGATGCCGCGGCGATCTCGGACAGCATGTTGACGATGCGATGGCGCCAGATCCTGCGGTGGCGCCCGGATTGCCGGATCGTCGTGGTGCACCGGCCGGTGTCGGAGGTGGTGACCAGCGCGGCGTGGGTCGGCCTGGCGCATCCGAATTTCCGGCCGTTGCTGCTCTCGCTGACGCGGCGGATCGCGGAACTGCAGGCAGTGGGGATGGTTCTGTCGGTTCCATTCGCAAGCCTGGCGCATGAGGCTGTCTGTGGATCGGTCTATGAGTTCTGTCGGCAGCAGCCGATGTCATCCAGCCATTGGCGGTTTTGGGCTGGGACGAAGGTAGAGGCTGACGTGCCGCAGATGTTGGACGAGGTGGCGGCGAACATGGCCGGGATCCGGGCCACATATCCGGAACTGGCAGCCGGCGCATGAGGTATCTGCACAAGTTGGCCGCAGGCGGCATCGATACGCGGCCGGTCATGCTGGAACTATGGCGTCAGCCGGATCTGTGGGGCGAGTATGGGGAGCGGCAGGTGGCGGCGGGCAGCCCACATGCGGGGGCATCGGATATCTGGTTGCGCTATCGGGCGCGGGAGGAACTGGAGCAGGATCCGGGCTCCTATCTGACGCCGCACATCCCGGTGTTCTATCCCGCATGGCTTCGTCTGCCGTCGGTGCGGCCGGTCGTGTTCGGCCTGATGGCGGCGTGCAGCGCGGTGCAGCTTGGCGGGGTGATGATCACGCGGCTACCGGCGGGCGGCACGATAGCGTCGCACGATGATGTCGGCTCCTGGCACGCCGAATTCTTCACCACGAAGGTGTACGTGCCGCTGTGGGGTAACGACGAGTGCTGGAATTTCTGCGGCGGTGAAGCGGTGGTCATGCGGCCAGGTGAAGCATGGACCTTCGACAACTTGGTTCCGCATAGCGTGGAAAACCGCGGGCCGGATGAGCGGGTGACGCTCATCGTCTGTCTGCGATGCGAGTAGGAGAGCGGCATGCCTTGGGCAGTAGCATCGTCGGCAATCAGCGCGGGCGGGAACATCCTAGGAGGCATCCTGGGCGGCAATTCGGCGGATAAAGCCGCGCAGCAGGCGGCTGCAAAGCGGCAGGAGGCGGTCGATTTCTCCAAACAGGTCTATGGGGAAACGCAGGGCAACCTGCAGCCATATATCGGCACCGGGCAGGATGCGCTGTCGAGCCTGGCGGGGTTCTATGGGCTACCGGGTGGCAACGCCGGCGGGGCTAGTGCGGCATATGACGCTTATACGCAGACGCAGCCCTATCAGTTCCAGTATGGGCAGGGGCTGCTGGCGGCGAACCGTGGATTGGCGGCATCGGGGCTGACCGGCTCCGGTGCGCAAGCCAAGGGGCTGACGCAATATGGCCAGGGGTACGCGTCGACCAATTTCGACTCCTATCTTTCGCGCCTGGGCACGCTGGCGGGGCTCGGCCAGAGTTCTGCGATGGGGCTCGGGCAGATCGGGACGAACACCAGCGGGCAGGTGGGCGGGTTCCTGACGGGTGTGGGCGATGCGCAGGCGGCCGGCACGGTCGGCAGCAACAAGTCGCTGACCGGTGCGCTCTCGGGAGTCGGTGGGGCGATCGGGGATACGCTTAGCAATAAGGGCGTGCAGGGGTTCCTCTCCGGGCTCAGTGGCTCGTCCTTTGGATTCGGTGGGAACGCGCCATGAGCGGCAGCATCGAGGGCCTGATTGCCAATCCGCAGGGCGTTGACGTCCTGTCGCAGCTTGGCCAGTGGCAGGGGCTCCACCAGGGCCGTGCGCAGACGGAGCAGACCCAGGCCCAAACGCAGGGCATCGGGCTGCAGAATGAGCTGCAGCGGCTACAGGTCGCGCGCACCGGCTACCTGTACGGGTTGGCCGGCGTGCCTGGGGTGGGCGGCGCGGCCGGGGCACCGGGAGGTCAGCCGGCCGGCGGAGCGCCGCTAGCGGCCGGTCCTGGCGCTGGCGTGCCGGGTGTGGGCGCGGGGGCGGCGCCGGGCGCGGCTCCGGCGGGCGCCGCTCCGGGCGCTCCGACGGCCACGTCCTATCCCGGGGAGACAGGTGTTCGGATGTTCGGCGTCCCGATGCCGCCGTTCGTCGCGTCGTCGGTCCTGATGGCGAAGGATCCGCAGGCGGCGCTCAAGGACGCGCTTGAGTCGCGGCGGCAGGCGGTGTTCTCGGCGATCAATGTGCCGCCGGAGCAGTTTCCGCAGGCAGTCCGGGAGGTGCTGGCGGCGGGCTTCATCACGCCGGAATGGGCCACGATGGCGCTGCGCAATCCTGCCATCCAGCAGCGTCTGCTGCAGTCCTTCCAGTCTCCGGACGCCTATCAGTCGACCGTGACGGCGTTGAGCGGGCAGGGCCTGCAGCGCGATCCGACGACGGGTGCGGTCACGCTATCGCCGGTGGCGCTACAGGCGAAGGGCCTGGGGGCACAAGCGGAGGCCGGTGGGCGGGCGGCAGGAGCGCTGCCCTATGTGGCGCCGACGGCCGCGGCGCAGGCATCTGGGGCCGGGCGCTACGAGACGACGACGGTGACGGTGCCGGATCCCGATCGGCCCGGTTCCTTCCGGACAGATACGGTCCTCAAGTCGAGCTTGCCGGGGATATTGGATGCCGGTGGTCGCACGGCGACGCTGGCCGACCGACTCGATCCGAGTCTCTCCATCGGGCCGGCGGCCTGGGCGGAGCGGGTGCGGGGGCGGGAAAACGGCGGCGGGGCGCCGGATGCGCGCAATCCGCGGAGCAGCGCGCTGGGCGATGGCCAGTTCACGGAAGCGACCTGGAAAGAGACGGTCGCGGCGGCGCAGCCGCCCTGGGCCGCGGGGATGTCCGAGTCGGAACTGCTGGCGGCGCGGAAAAACCCGCAATATGCAGCGCAAATGAATTACGCGCAGGCTCAGATGAATGGGCCGAAGCTGCAGGCGGCGGGGATGCCGGTCACGACGATGACGCTCGGCCTGGCGCATCAGTTGGGTGCCGCCGGCGCGACGCGGGTGATGTCGGCCGCGCCCGGGACGCCATTGCGCGATGTCCTGCCGGCGGAGGTGATCAAGGCCAATCCGCAATTCGCGCGGATGACGACCGATCAACTGGCCGGGCAGGCGCTGCAGGTGTACGGGGTGAATCAGATCGATCTGTCGAAGCCGGTTGATCAGGCGTTCCATGCGACGCCGTCGGGGCCCGGGGCGCTTCCGGGGCCGCCGAAGCTGACGCCGCAGCAGACGGCCGGGCTCGAGGTCACGCAGCAGGCGATCGGGAACGATCAGAAGGTTGCGGACACCGCCATCGGGGCGGCGCGCGGCGCGCAGGCGGCGCAGACCCAACTGCTTCAGCTTCGGTCGCTGGCGCCGCAGATCAGCACCGGAAGCTATGCGGACGCGCGGCAGAACGTGCAGAATTACCTGGCCACCTTCGCACCGGAGTTCGCTCAGAAATTCGTCTCCGCGGTCACGGCCGGCAAGATCGATCCGTCGAAGGCGGGAGCCACGCAAGAATTCGTCAAGATCGCGCTGCAGCAGGCGGGGCAAGCAGAGCGGTCGGTGCTGGGGGCGAATGGCGGCGTGAGCGCGATCGAGCTGTACCAGAAGGCGTTCCCGAACATCGGCATGCAGCCGACGGCGATCAAAGACATGACCAACCTGCTGTTGGTCGCGCATCAGCGGGACGTGGATTACGGCGAGGGCGCGAACGGATATTTCGACACGAACCGCGACGCGTTCCGGGAAGGTGGCAAATACAAGTCGCTGCGGACCTTCGATGAGAAATTCGTGAAGGAGAATCCACCCCAGGTCTATGTGGGCGCGGCGGCGGCGGTGAACCAGCATCCCTATGCCGAGTGGTCGAAGGGTCTCACGCCGGCGCAGCAGACGCATGCGCTCCAGGTCATGTGGCGGGCCGATCCGACATCTGCGGCCTATGGTCCGGACGGCAAGCTCTACCATGCACCGCCGGCAGCGGGAGGCGGTTGATGTCGGGTTCGTTCAATCCGTTTGCGGCGCTTGGCGCGGTCGCAGCGGGCTCGTCGGGTGCGGGGGCTCCATCTGCTGGCAGCGGTGGTGACCTTCTGGCGGTGAACCTGCCGCAGATGCCGGCGGCGCCGCGCTGGTCGCCCAGCCTGGTTCCGACGATGTCGGCGGAGGATGCTGCGGCTCCGGGGCGCGCTCCGCCGGATGTGCCGACGGCGCTCCCAGGCGGCGGCGGTGTGCTGCCGAGTGGCGCGGTGACGACCAATCCGCAGACCTGGCAGCGCTGGCTGTCGGAGTATCAGCCGCCAGGGCCGGCCGGTGCCTCGCCGGGGCCCGGTGCGGGGACCGCGCCGGCGGGTCAGTCGATGCCGTCGCTTCCTCCGACGCCGGCGGCTGCGGGGCCTGCGACGGCAGGTGCGACGTTCAATCCGTTCACGGCGCTGGGAGCAACGCCGGCCGATGCGGGAGGACCGGTTGTCAATTCGGCTCCGGCATCGGGTTCGGTTGCGGGCGGGGCGCAGGCTGTTCCGGTGGCTCCGGGGCCGGCCACGGTTCCGGCCGCGGCTTCGGCACCGGTGGCGCCTGGCGCTGGCGCTGCTGGGGCAGATGGGAAGGGCAAGCGCAGCGGCTATCTCGCCAACATCGCGGCGGGCGGTAACGAGGCGGTGGCGGGGCTGCTGGGCATGCCGGTGGACGCGCTGACCGGCATCCTCAACCTGAGTCCGAGGGCGATCAACGCCGTGACGGGGGCCGGTCTGCCGCTGATCGAGCATCCGGTTGGCGGGACGGAATCGCTGCACAAGCTGTTCGGCCTGGTGGGGGCCAATCCGGAGGACGTGGTTCCGGCCACGCCAGGAGAGGGGCTCGCGCGGGCTGGCGCACGGGGTGCCGTGGGCGTGGCGCTGCCGGGCGGCATCGCGCGCAGGCTCGCCAGCGAGGGCATCACGGGTGCCTCGTCGGTTGGGGACGCGGTGTTGCACGGCATGGGGCAAGGCGCGGGGCCGAGTGGTGTGGTGGCGGGCACCGTGGGCGGTGTGACCGGGCATGCGGCTGCGGAGGCATCGCCGGAGGCGCTCAAGCCCACGGCGGATATGCTGGGGAACATCGTTGGCGGCGGCGCGGTGGCGCTGGGGCAGGCGGCGGTGGGTGCTGGAGCGCGCACGGCGGCCGGGATGGTCGGCCGGATGCGCGAGCCTCTCCCGATGGGCAAGCAGCCCATGATGGTCGATCCGGAGACCGGTGTGCCGTTCCTGGACGAGCATGGTGCACCGATCCGGGCAACCGCGGGTCAGCAGCAAATGGCGGGGCGCCGGATCGCGGAAGCGGCAGGGATGAAGCCGGGAGAACTGGCTGCGGCGATTCCGTCTCCGGCCGATAGCACGCTGGTGCCGGGCTCGCAGGGCACGCTCGGTCAGGTGATGAACAATCTTCGGCTCATGGTGTTCGAGCGTCAGCTTCGGGCGGTGAACCGGACGCCGTTCACTGCCAGCGAGGCGGAGAATCAGGTCAAGCGGCTCACCGCACTCCGCGGCTTGGCGGATCCGGAAGCGGCCGGCGCCGCCGCGGGGGAGTTCTTCGCGGAAAAACTGGCGAAGGTTCGGGCGGCGGCGGATGCGCTCGCGGACGCGGAGCGGGTGGTAGCGCAGCAGAAGACGGCGCGCATGGCCGGGGGTGGCGTGCAGGAGGACCAGGTCGGGGAGGCGCAGCGTATCGCGCTCGATGCTCTGCGGAAGCCGATCAAGGATGCGGCCGGCGCGCTATTCGATGCGGTCGATCCGTCGGGCAAGTTGGCGCTCAATGTGCGGGGTGTGCGGCAGGCGGCGCGGCGGATTCTGGATGATGTCGATCCGACGTTTGGCGACGAGCTGGGACCGGAGGAAAAGGTGTTGCGGGCGGCCGCCGGCATGGCCGAGGTGGTGCTGTTCAAGAATCTCCGGAAGATGGATTCCAATCTCTCGCGCGTGCAGCGGCAGTTGCGGATGGCGGGTGAGGCGGAAAGCCCGGCCTATCGGCGTGCATCCATCCTGCGTAATGCGATCGATGAAGCCATGACCGCAGAGGTGAATGAGCAGGGCGTCAAAGGCGCGCAGGCGGCGGTGGGGCAGGCAGATGGCTCTGCCTTCCATGCATGGTTCAATGGCAGCAAGGTGGTGGACGAAGCGGGGCAACCGCTCCGGGTTTTCCACGGCACGGCCGATCCGACGATGGAGTTCGCAGGAAACCGGGACGCGTATTTTTCGACCGATCCGGCTATTGCTCAGATGTATGCAGAAACCGGCATGCCGACGGCGGGCACGCGGGAGATCGCACCATTCATCCGGCCGGCTTATGTCTCGATCAAGAATCCAAAGGTATTCGGCCCGGATTGGACCGGGGATGTTCCCGGGACCGATGTGCTGCGGCGCCAGGGGTTCGACGGGATGATCCTCGAGGCGCCGAATGGTCAGCGTGTGGTCGTAGCATTTCATGCAGACCAGGTGCGGCCTGCGATCGGAACGGTGGGCGATCGGCTGGCGCAGGCGGGTTCGGTTGGGGCAGAAGACGCGGCGGGGGGCGCTGTTCCGAAACCGGCGCCCCAGGTGGGATCGCAGGTGTTCACGCCGTCGGGCCGTGCGGTGGATGTGCGGTATGGGGTGCGTGAGGCATCGGATCTGGTGACGTCGCATCATCATCAGGACATGGCGACCAACCCGAAATTTCCGGCGGAGCTGCAGCCGCGGGCGCGGGAGCGGGCGGCCAGCGAGGCGCAGGTTGCCAGCATCGCCGGCAACATCCAGCCGGAGCGGCTCGGCGCGTCGGCATCGGCCGAGGGGACGCCGATCATTGGTCCGGATGGGATCGTGGAGTCTGGCAATGGTCGCGTGATGGCGCTGCGTCGTGCCTACGAGGCGAACAATGCCGGGTCGAAGGCTTATCGCAAGTATCTCGAGGATCAGGGCTACGATGTGGCGGGCGTCAAGGAGCCGGTTCTGGTACGCGAACGGCAGACGCCGATGGACATGCCGGAGCGGGTTCGCTTCGCGGAAGACATGAACGCCGGGGCCGGTCTCTCGATGTCGGCGTCGGAGCGGGCCGCCGTAGATGCCAAGCGGATTTCGGACGATCTAATGCGGTCCTATGTGGCGGGCGACGTGACGTCGGCAGCCAACCGGGATTTCGTGCGCAAGTTCGCCGACGAGGTGCTGGACAAAGGCGAGCATGGGTCGTTCGCAACGGGGGAGGCGGAGCTTTCGAAGGAAGGCGCGCAGCGTGTGCGCAATGCGCTGCTCGCTAAGGCATACGACGATCCGAACCTGATTGCCGCGCTGACCGAGGTAGACGACGCCAATGTGCGGGCGTTCGGGGCCGCGCTCTCGGACGCGGCCGGGCCGATGGCGCGTCTGCAGGTGGAGATCAAGGCGGGCGAGGTGGATCCTGGAATGGCGATCAGCAAGGCGCTCGTCGAGGCGGCGCGCATGGTCTCCGACGCACGGCGCCGTGGCATCAGCCTGGCGGATTCTGCCGCGCAACGCGATGTGTTCCAGGAGATCAACCCGACGGCGGAGCGGATCCTGCAGGCGGCATACGGTGTCGATCTTCGCGGGCGGCTCTCGCGTGGGCGGCTGGCCGACATGCTCGACTTCTACTCCCAGGAGGCGCTCAAGCAAGGCACGCAGGATCGTCTGTTCGGTGCTAACCTGACGCAGAGCGAATTACTCAAATCGGCGGAGGGTCGTGTTGGACAACGAGCAGCAGCGGGCGGCGGGAGCGGCGAAGCGGTCGGCGCCGGAGGTGCCGTCGGCGGCGCAGACGCAGGCGCTGGGCCGCGCGTTGGAGCGGGTGGGCCGGAAGCACAGCGACCTGGCGCTGGTGCGGGCGGGGAAGCAAGCGCAGGGCGTCCTGCCGCGGGCGGCGACCGACGCATCCTTCCGCAAGCAAAGCTAGAGCCGAATTTCGCGGCCGAGGACCGGGATGCGCTACGTGAGGCCAACCGGGCATATCAGGCTTATAAGGCGACGTGGCGCAAAGGCACCGTTGGGCAGGTGCTGATGTCGGGCTCGCGGGACAACGGGTTCCGGATGGCTGACAGCGCCGTGCCGGCCACGCTATTCCGGGCGGGAAAACGCGGTGCGGAGGCGGCGAAAGATCTGATCAAAGCGGTCGGCTCGCCGGAAGCGGCACAGAAGATGCTGGGCGATTATCCAGCGTTCTCGTTTCGTCAGGCAGCGGAGCGCAACGGCATCATCGATCCGGCTCGCGGCGAGGCGTGGTTGCGCCGGCATAAGGCGGTGTTGGATCAGTTTCCGGAACTGCGGAGCGAATTCCGCAGCGTCATCAGCGCGACGCGGGCAGTCGATGAAGCGGCGGCGCGCGGCACGGCGATGGTCAAGGAAATGCAGGACAGCGCGGCCCGGCACTTCCTGACGCGCGGGGGCGACGCGGTCGATCCTAAAGCGGCGATTGGTCGGCTGATGGCATCGCCGACGGCGGTGAAGGACGCGCGGGCTTTGATGGCTGCGGCGTCGAAGAACCGGGCGGCTGTGGACGGCATCAAGCGGAATCTGGTCGACTACATCATGGCTCGGACGCGGTCGACGGCCGAGGCCGGGACGACCGGTGAAAAGGAAATCGCGGGCGCCATTTTCCAGCGCATGGCAGCCGATCCGCGGCAGATGGGCGTCATCCGGACGGTGCTGGGCGACAAGCATGGCGACATGATCGTGGCGATGGCGAAGGACATCGAGCGGTTCTCGCGGGCGATCTCGGCGACGCGCATCCCGGGCTCGCCTGGCACAGCCGCGGATATGCATCTCCTGCAGGAAGCTGGGCAGGGCTCACCGTCGGTGGTGGGGCAGGTGCTGATCGGCGACGCGGCCGGTCGCATCCTGGGGGCGGCGACGAATGTCTCCGGCTTCACCGGAGCGGCGCTCCGCGGCACGGCGATCGTGAGCAAGGTGGTGCTGGATGCCATGAAGCATGCCGGGCTGAAAACGGTTGACGATCTGATGACGCAGGCGGTCCTGCAGCCGGAACTGGCGCGGCTCCTGGCGTCGCGCGTCAAGCTGCGGGAGGATAGTCCGGTGCTTCGTCGGCTGCTGGGGCAGCTGGCGCTGGTGGGGGCCAATGCGGCGGCAACCGGGTCTCTGCCGGTACACTGAGGACGGATGTCATGGCGAGCAGCGTGAAACGGTGCGGCCGGGCTCGGTCGCAACATAGGGGGCAGGCATGAGCATCGGTGAGCGTTATTACACGCCGTGGCCATTTGACGTATCGCCGACGGGCGTTCCGCTGGCGGGCAGTCAGCTATTCTTCTACGAGACCGGAACGTCAACACCGCTGGACACCTGGTCGGATGTGACGCTGACCACAGCAAATCCGAATCCGGTGGTTGCGGGCTCGGATGGGCATTTCGGGCCGATCTTCCTGACGCCGGCGACGGCTTACAAGGTGGCATTCTATGGGGCCAACCCGGACCCAGGGCATCCGTCGACGCCGTCTGATCCGCAGGGCACTCTGCTGCGCACGGCGGATCCGGTGGGGCCGGCGGCTGGCGGCGCGACGTCGAACACCGCCGGCATCGTCGGTGAGGTTCGGGCATTCGCCGGCATCGCGGCGGCGGTTCCGGCGCAGTGGGCGCTCTGCTACGGGCAGGCGGTCAGTCGGACGACCTATTCGGCGGCCTTCTCTGCGCTGGGCACGACGTGGGGCGCCGGCAACGGGTCAACCACCTTCAATCTCCCGGACTTGCGGGGTCGCGTGCTGGCCGGGGTTGATAATATGGGCGGCAGCGCTGCGGATCGGATTACGACGTCGGTGAGCGGAATAGCGGGCACGTCGCTCGGCGCGACCGGTGGCGACCAGAACGCCGCGCAGGACACGCTGACCGCGGAGACGGCGGTAACGATCACGGATCCGGGCCATACGCATCCGACGACGACGACCGGTGCGGGGCTGCGTAATGCGGGCTCGGATCTGGTGGTATTCCCGACGAAGACCGACACCAGCGGGTCGAACGTGACCGGGATCACCGCGGCAGCGACGACCATGATTTCCGGGACATTCGTGGGAACGGCTCAGAACGTGCAGCCGACGGCGATGGTCAACTTCATCATCTACCTGGCCGCATAGCGGGGCACGGCGGGGGTGGTATCTGTGGGAGAAATGTTGATGGAACATTACCGGGCAATTGACGGGTAGCAGGTAAGGTCCACGGACGATGGCAGCACAGAATCCTTGGCGCACGATTTGGGAGCCTTCCGAGCCGGTGACGGTGGATCGTCGGCGCATGGATGATTTTGTGGAGCGTGTGAAGGCGGTTGAAAAGGAATCCGCCGAGACCGCAACGGCGCTCCGGGTTCATCTCAGTGTGTTCGAACAGATGCAGAATCATGCGAATGTGAAGATGAATTTCGTGCTTGTGATGGTTGGGCTTCTTCTTGTGGCCACGCTGCTGGGACCGCGGGCCGGTCTTCTCTCGCTGATGACAAAATTCGGTTAGGAGGTTTTCGATGGAACTTGTGCAGGCAATCGCCAGCATTCCGTGGGTGGGTCATTTTCTTGTCTATGTCGGGATACTCGTCGCGTTCGGCGCGTCGCTGGCGCCATTCGTGCCGGCTCCGGCGCCCGATGCATCGCGGGCATATCTGGTGCTTTATGCGGTGGTGAAGTGGTGCGCGCTCCAGAAGGGGCACGCGACGAGCGTGGGTGCGGTGCAGGCCGGTCTGGCGGTCCCGCCGGTGACGCCCTCCTATCCGCCCGGGTCGGAGGTGCCGGGGGTGAACAGCAACACGGCGGCCGGTCAGGGCGCGGCGGCCGGCAAGGTGGGGCTGTTCCTGCTGCTGGCGGCGACGATGAGTTTGTCGGCATGCGGAAGCAGCGGGCAGCCGATGACGGTGCGGCAGTCCACCTATGCGGCGATCGCGGCCTATGATGCGGGGCTAAAGGTGGCCATAGCGTATCTGCGGCTGCCGCGCTGCGGGATCCCGAACGCGCCGCCGGTCTGTGCCGATGTGGGTATCGTGCAGCAGATCGATGATGCGGTGATCAAGGCATCGCCGGTGGTCGCGGCAGCGCGGACGGCGGCGGCGGATCCGACGTCGACATCGGAGGCGCTTGTGGCTGGGCAGATCGCGGTGAACAGCGCAGGGGCGGCCTTGACGGCGCTCCTGCCGGCAAAGGGCAAATGACATGAATCCGATGATGGTTTTGCAGTTCACGCTGGCGGTCCTCGATGCGTTGCCGGGCCTGGTCGCGGCCGGCAAGGACGTGGCGGAATTCGCGGTGCAGCAGCGTGCGGTCCTGTCGGCGATGGAGGCGGAGGGGCGCGATCCGACGCCGGCCGAGTGGGCGGCGCTCGGCACGTCGGTGGCGGCGGATGAGGCGGAGGTGCATCGCCTGGCGGGCGGCAGCACGTAGCTGCAGCGGCACGCCGTGGGAGCGGGGGCGGCTCCGTCGGATCTATGGGATGGGGAAGTGCCGGAGGCGGCCACGATGGTGGTGCGCAAGATAGAGGCGTTCCGGGGGGCGCCCTACGACGACGCAGGGGCGGCCGGGGGCGGCCGATGGACGTATGGCTTCGGATCGACGCGGGATCCGCTGGGGCAGCCGGTGGGGCCCGGGACGGCGCCGATCTCGGAGGCGCAGGCGGTCCTGCTGTTGCAGCGTGACATGGGCGGCGCGCGGGATGGCGTGCGGAGGTTGGTGCGGACGCTCCTGGTGACCTGTCAGGCCACGGCGCTGATCTCCTGGACCTATAATCTCGGGGAGGGACATCTCGCCACATCGACCATGCTGTCGTGCATCAACGAGGGGCGCATGGATCGGGTGCCGTCTGAAATGCGGCAATGGATCAACCACCTGGGCAAGCCATCGTTGGGGTTGCTCCGGCGGCGCTGGGCGGAGGCGGCAATCTTCCAGGGTCTGGATGCGGCGTCCTCGATCGAGCGTGCGTGGGCGGAGATCAAGGGGCTACAGGACTGGCCGGAGTTCGGTCTGGCATCCTAAAATGGCCATGTAGTGTGAAGACGGCAGAACGCCCGCGGGAGATCCTGCGGGCGTCTTTGTGTGTCAGGGCTGGCTGGTGGTGGGAGCGGCATCCTCGTTCGGCACGCGTTGGACGTAGGCAAGGCTGCAGTGAGGCGAGCAGTAGGGCCGGCCGGTCTCGGAGGGCGCGCTACACATTCGGAAGGTCGGTGTCCCAGGCTCGCCGATCGGCCATTGGCAGGAATGGGCCGGCCTGAGCGCGCCGGCCGGGGGGTAATGGCGGATCCGGGGTGCAGGAGGTTCGCGGGGGGCGGGCGGCGTGTCACGCCATGCCGGTGTCTGTGCCAGCGCGCGGGGTGCGGGGCGTGCGGATTCCGTCAACGATGGGAGCGTACGCTTGCCGGGATCGGGGATCTGGCGCCAGCGCACTGCCTGGGGGCGCCCGCTTCCGGCGGGACGGATAGGGCTCGGACGCGGCGGAAGTTTCATGCGGTGGATCTTGCCGATCACGGACGCGGGCGACCGATCCAGGGCGAGGCCGATCTGCCCACCGGTTTTTCCGTCTGCCCACATCTCGGCGATTTGACGCAGTTCCATTTCGGTGAACGGTTTGCGGTCTTGGCTTCTAGGTGAAGCTCTTAGACTTGGCATCGGATGCCTCCTTGATGAGTTCGGTCAGTTCGGGGCGGTTGTGTTCGGTCAGGCGTCGCATGCCGACGCCGACGGCGGGGTTCTTGGACAGCTGGGTGAGGTCGTAATGGCTCTTGGTCCGGTTGATCTGCAGCACCATATCGCGCGCCCATTCGAGGTCGTGATCGGTCTCCGGCGTTGTGTCGGTCGGGTGTTCCTCGGTGGGACTCGGCTTGGTGGTCTGCTCTGCAGCGGTCGGCTTCGGCGTTTCCGGGTCGGTCTCCGCCTGGGCCGCTGTCTCCTGCTCGGTGTCGGCAGCGGGCTCGGGCATCATGCGCGCGTTGATCAGCGCATGAACGGAGCGGCGGGTTCCGGATGGGAGGGGCGCATAGGTTGCGCTGTTGGCGGCGTTCCAGGCGCGTGCCTGCTCGGGCGTGAGGTCGGCGACGGCGGCCTTCACCGCGGCGATGTAGCCAGCAAGGTCCATCCGGGTGCCACGCATCGGCATGCGGACGATAGGCACGGCCGCGGCGTTGGCATCGGACTGCGGCATCGCCTGGTCGAGTGCGGCGATCACCGCCTGGGCATCGTGGTGGTGTTCGGCAATCGCGGTCAGGGAGTCCTCGTTATTCTCGCGCAGGGTCGGCCGATCGGCTGCCTTATTCCAGATGCTGGCGTACGCTTCCGCCCATGCGACGGGGTCGGTGAAGCGGCCATCTTTGCCGTGATCGGTGAGTTCGCCGTTCTCGTCGCAGAGATATCCTTCGAACGGCACCGCTTGTGGCTGCTGCGTGGGCGGCGCGGCCTGGTGCTGCTGATGCTGGCGCTGGTCGGTCTGCTGCGGCTGCTGGCGCTCCGTCTGCTGCTGCTGGTCGCGCGGATCCTGCTGGGGTTCCTCGTCGTTGTTGGGGACGCGGATGCCGAATCCGGTATCGGCGCCGGGCTCTGCCTCGGTAATGTCGATGGTCTGGTCGACCACGGTGCCGCCTTCCAGGACGCTGCCGAAGTTCACCCGGGCGCCGCGGTCGCCGGCTTCATCGATTGCGGCAGCGCCGGCCAGTTCCAGGGATCGGGGGATCCAGGTCGAAAGGCGAAGGAAGGCGGTCTTCATCGCCATCGGGATGATGTGCTTCACCCACGGTGTCTCGGTATATCCAGCCGGGAGTTTCCATCCTTTTGTCTCGGCATTTTCCTTCATGGCCAGGGCGGCCTGATATCCCTGGCTGCCGTTGCGCGTGCGCAGAATCTCGGTCCAGGGCATCACGCGGAAAGGCGGTTCTCCGGCAGCGGCTCCGGTCAGGTGCGCGACCGAATAGGCATGTGTGGGGAGCGCATCGTCGGGATGGTTGCCGGTCGGGCGGTGCGCAAGGTTCTGGCGGCTTCCATAAACGTAATCGAATTCATCGCCCGGGTAGACGACATCGCTATGAACGGCGCCGACGAGGCCGGATCGGAAGGCGAGGGAAAGATAGCCTTTATATCCGATGATGACCGTCAGGTCGTATCCCTGCAGTTCGCGCTGGCGGGTGGCGGGGTTCCATTTGTTCCGGGCGAACGGGATCAAATAGGCTTCGCCCAGGGCGTTGTTCGGCATCAGGCCAAGCTGGGACAGGGTCAGGAAGGCGCCGATTGCCTGGCGCGTCTCCACCTTCATCAGCAGGGGGGTGCGCGTCACCGCCTGGACGAAGGTGCGCAGCATGGCGTTGGCATTGAGGTGCTGCGGCAGACCCTGCTTGACGCGGTCCATGAATTCTCCGGACTGGAAGGCGTCGCCCAGGCTCTTGCAGTCCTTCAGCGCGATGCTGTTGGCGCGGGTCGGCATCTGTGCCGGGACGTTGTCGCTCATGCTGTCTGTCCTTCGTTGGGGGGTATCGGCGCCACGGCGGGGAGGTCCAGTTCGGGACCGTCGGGCTCGTCCTGGCCGGCCGGAATGGGGACCGGGACGCCGGCGCAGATGCGCCAGCCGCGGGCGTGCATCTGCGTCAGGAACTGGTCGGCGCGCTGGCGGCGCTTGCCTTGCGTGGCGGCCAGAGAGTCGGCGGTATCGTCCAGCAGCTTGAGGGCGTCGTAGCTGTCCATATCAGGCGCTCGCTTCAGGTGTTACGGGGGTGGTGGCAGGCATCGGTCGGTTCTTGGCATAATGCACTTCGGGCGCGGGCAGGGCGTTCATCGGGATCATTTTCCGCAAGATCCGGAGCGCGGCCAGCGCATCGATTTCGGAGTGGTGCGGGCCTTCAATATCCTCGCGGAAAAAGTGGCGGATGACGTCGGAGAGCTTGGGAAAGCCTTTCTTCTTCTCGCCGGCCTTCTCGATCTTCAGTTTGTGCGCGGCGCGCATCAGGCAGATGTTCGGGGTCTGCTCGAACAGATCGGGGAGGTTAGCGCGGCGGTATTCGCCGCGGATGACCTTGGTGTCAAACTGCGCGTTATAGGCAACGACGATCCAGCCGGTTAGCACCTTCTCGGTGTAGTAGGCCAGCACCGAACCGATGGAGACGCCGGTGTCCATGCAGGTTTGCGTGGTGAGACCGTTGATCGCGGTGACTTCGGGGGCAATCTCCCAGCCATCGGGACGCACCAGGGTGGAGAACATCTCGGGCGTCTCGTCGGGCGGGGTGGTGTCGGTGTCGAATTCCAACGCGGTGAATGAGGCCAGCCGGGGCTGCTCCGGCGCATCGGCCGGCAGGGCGAAATTGAACAGGCCGGAGGTCTCGGTATCGATGACGAGGTATCGGGGCATAGGGGGCTCCTAGAGGGGAAAGCGGCCGGCATGGCCGCGGGTGGTGGGGTTCAGCGGACGTTGATGCTGCCGGTCTCGATGAAGCGGAGGCCGGGCAGATCGGCCTGGTTCTTGTCCTTCGCCATCGCGTCCAGGATGGTCGTGTTCGGCATCAGGACATTCGACGGGGCATCGCCGGCGGCAACGGCACGCACCAGGGCGGCGAGGTTGTCCAGTTCCCAGGTGCGGCGCATGCGCAGGCTGGCGGTCGAGCCAAGGTCGGAGCGCACGCGGGTGAGGTCGGCCGGCCTGGCGCGGGCGGCGGCGGCAGCATCGATCGCGGCCTGCTCTGCCTCCACGGCGCGGGCGAGGGTCTCGGGGCTTTCCTCCTGCTCCAGCGCGGCGGCCTGGCGCGCGGCTTCCTCGGCCTGGCGCCGGGCTTCTTCCTCGCGGACGCGTCGTGCCTCGGCGGCCTGCTTCGTGGCGTAGGCGGTCATCAAGGCGGCCACCTTGGTGCGGGCCGCTTCGAGGACGTCGACCATGTTCTTTTTGAAGAATCCGTCGATCTGCCGCTGGGCGGCCAGGACCGGCGCCTTCACATCGGTGCGCAGCTTGTCGATGTCCTGCTCGGCCGTGCGAAGCTGGCGCACGAAGTCGGCCGCTTTGCTCTGCGTGCTGTCGTCGGGGATGCCGTTGGCATAGGACGCAAGAAACCGGTCATAGGCGGCCTTGAGGTCCGTGACGCGCTTCTGGCGGTCGGCATAGAGGGTGGTGAGGCTCCTGGCGATGTCCTCGGGGTTCAGCAGGAGATCCAGGCTGACGGTGCCGCTGTTGTCGCCCATCGCCGGCGGAGGGGCCGGGCTGATCGGGTCGGGAGCGGCGGGGTTCGGGCGTTTGGCCATGTGGGCAGTCCTCAAAAAACGGGGGGAAGGCGGCGGAGGTCGATCGGCTTCTCCGGCTGTGCCGCTGGATGGTCCGGAGAATGGGTGCGTGCCCAGCGGGCAAGCTGCAGGTGATAGTCGTATTCAGCCGGCGTGCAGCGGCGCCCGCCGATCCAGATGCGTTCGACGCCGGCGGCGCGGAACCATTCGGGGGCGGGGGGATCCTGCTCGGCGCCGTCGATCGTCGCGCGCCAGAGGTTGTCGGTGTAGGCGATGCGGGCTGCCACGAATGGGCCGCCGCGCACCAGCCGCAAGAGGAAATGGCCGGTCTCCGGCTGATCGACGCGGCGAGGCGCTTCCTCCTGGCGGTTCATGCGGCTGGGGCGCCGTGCGCCATCACCGCGTGCATGGTCAGCGCATCGTCGGTGCGGAAGTATTTCTTGCAGGTCCGGCACTGTACGCGGTGCTTCTGCATCTGGTGGTCATGCAAGCCGCGCTTGGTGGTGAAGGGGCGCCGGTTGCAGTCGTGGCACTGGTAAGTTCCGGCCGGCCGCTTCTTGGTCGGCTCGGGCGCGTCGCACTCGTAATCGCTGGACTCGCCGTTGCAGCCGCAGGAGACCGGGAAGCCGAGACCGGCATCCTCTCCCATGTATTGGCCGCAGTCCTGGCACAGCGTTCCGTCCAGCATCATTTCGGCAATTTCGCCGGGCATGGTTTGGTTCCTTTTCAGTTCGGCTTCGTGCCGGGCCGGAGGTGGGCCATCGCGCGGTTGATGGAGAGCATCCGGAGAATGTGGCTCGCCAGCATGCAATCGCGATCGATGTCGACGCGCTCGTCGGCCCAGCAGCCTTCCAGCGCCTGGAACAGAATATTGGCGGCGGCGAGGGCCAGTTCCGTGCCCGGGGTGTGGCGGCTGTTGATGACCTGGGCGAGCCGGTGGTTGAGGTCGGCCAACTGGCCACGGTCGACGTGATCGAGCATTTCGGCGAGGGCCTGCTGGCACACCATCGAGAGCGCAATGTGCTTTGCCTGGGTGTCGGTGGTCGTTTCGGGTTTGTCGGCCATATGACAATCCTTCGCGGATGGGGGATCAGAAGGGGCGGCGCGTCGGGTCGCGCCAGAACTGGATGGCCGAGGCCCATTCGATGCGGACTTCTCGGCAGGCGTTCTTCCATGTGTCGTAGCTGCCGCGGATGAGTGCCTGGAGGAAGGCATAGACGAGGATGAAGGGAAGACCCACCGCGAGGGCCGTTCGGGTGGCGATCAGGAAAAACATACTGCGGCGTCGGGTCATAGGTCGTTCCAGTCGTCGGGGGTGACGGTTTCCAGGGGGGTGCCGCGGCGCCGGCCGGCTATCGTGCGTCTCTGCATCTTCTCGATGCGCAGGCAGCCGCATGATCGGACGGCGCGGCTGGTGAGGCGGGTAGTCGGCACGATGACCTTGGCGCCGCAGCTGCACCGGCATACCCATCCGCCTGGGATGGTCGGCGTCTGGTGCTGGTATTCGCCCACCGTGAGGCGCCCGAAGGTCTGGCCGGTTAGGTGCGGGGTCGTGCGTGCCACTGTCGCTTGTCTGCGGTCAGGCGCTGGTGGCGCTGCGCGGGCTGGCGCTGTTCAGCACCATGCGTGCCCATATCTGGCATTGCCGGGTCACCAGAACCATGCATCTGCCATCCTCCGATTGGATCTCGGTGCCGGGCTCGGCAAGCAGCAGGCGCTCGGGCCAGTTTCCTCCGATGGGTGACGCGATCGGTCGTGCCTCCTGCTGGTATCCCCACACGCGCGCAACCAGGGATCGCCAATTGCGGCAGCCGGCGCGGGTGCTGGCCTGGCGCGCGACGCCGGGGTCGCGCAGGATGGCGAGGGCATTGGTCACGCTGGCGGCGTCGCCGGAGACCAGTTCAAATCCGCCATACGGGCGCCGATAGACGGCCGTGCGCTCGGGCGCGAAGGAAGCGCGCAGGATGGCGACGGCGTAGCAGGCATGTTCGACGTTCTGCAGCGTCTGCGCATGCGGGTGCAGCGGCGGTTCGGTGTGCAGCGGCGGCGGGGTGTAGAATCGCATCACGCAGCCTCTGCCGTGGTGGTCAGGGGCTGTTCCTCGACCGTGGCAACGAGGCCCGGGACCATCGCCATCAACTGGTTTTTCAGCGCGGTAGCGGAAAGGAACGAGGACCGCTGATATTGCTGCGGCGGTCCATCGGGCGGCGTGGAAGTGATCAAATATCGTGGCTTGCCCATTTGCTCGGCTCCTTATTCCTGGACGCACACTGTCCCATGTGGGTGAACAAAACAATGGAAAACGTCGGTAATTTCGCGCAAATATGTTGCGACGGTCTCTGGCATGGTGATAGGGCAGATGCATGGAAAATGACGGCATGAAATTGATCCGGACGAAATGGGGCACGCTTTCCCTGATCGCGCGGGAGCTGGGCGTATCGCGGTCGGTGGTCTCCGGCTGGCGCGCGGTGCCGGCCGAGAGGTTGCTCGAGATCGAGCGGATCACCGGCATCCCGCGGGAGGTGCTGCGGCCTGAGCTGTATGATTTTTCCGGCAGGACCGTGTTGGCGGTCTCGGTCGCTCCGAAGTGACGCGGCGCGAGCGGTTCTGGTTGTGGTGCGGGTTCGGGTACCCATCGGATCCGGTGTTCTCGGCGGATGAGGTCGAGGATCGTCGCTATGTCATCCGGTCGGCTCTGGTGCTGCGATTGTCATGGCGTGATCGGCTGCGGTTCCTAGCGGGTTGGGATGTGGCGGTGGTCTCGGTGGTGCAGACGCAAGGCGCTCCGGTGTCGGCGGTGTGCAAGATGGCGGCGTCGGTGCTTCCGCCATCCCGGGCGATGACACGACCGACGGCGGGTGGGGAGACGCGGGATGGCGAATGAGGAGCGGGTTTCGCTCACGGTGAAGCCGGAGGCGCGGCTTCCGGACAGCCTGGTAGGCCGGGCGATGCTGCTGGGGCCGTGCCGCGCGTGCGGCGCCTCCAGCGCGGCTCCGCAGGTGGTGGCTTTCGGTGCCCACGGCGCGTGGGTATTTTGCAGTTTCGCGCATGCCACGGAGCATGGCTTTCCGTGGGTGAAGGGCGCAGATCCCGGCCGGGCGGTTCCCGGATCATAAGGGAGTAGATCAATGGCAATTCGGGCGAGTAAGGCGATCGCGGCCGGTGCCTCGAATGTGGATGCGGACGCGGAAGCGCAGTGTCTGATCGAGGTCATGCGGTTCGACAGCGACATGGGCCGTCTGCGGCAGGCAAAGGGGACCATGCTCAAGCGATTCGAGAGCATGGGCGTCAACATCAAGGGCGTGCAGCTGGCGGCGCGGCTGTCGAAGGTGGACGATGCGCAGTCGCAGTATCGGGCGAACACGCAGACGCTGCTGCGGCTCAAGATTCTGTCGGTCGATGATACCGGGCAGGGCTCCTTCATCAAGGGCCTGGAGGTGGTCAAGGCGGCGTCGCCGAAGCTGGAGGACGACGTCAGTCGGGCTCGGGCTCACAGCGATGGCTACAACAGCGGCCGTGGCGGAGCGTTGGTGTCGTCCTGCAAGTTCAACGCGGGTTCGGCCGAGTTCGTCGCCTGGCGCGATGGCTGGGAGGATGGGCATAAGGATCGGCTGGCGCGCAATCCGGACGCGGAAAAGGTCGTCGTCGCGTCGGGGCGTAAGCGCGGACGGCCGGCCGGGTCCACGAATAAGCCGAAGTCGGACGAAGGGAAACCGGAGGCGGCAAAGCCGGCAGGGCGCTCCGGCGTCAAGGCGGCTGAATCGGTTCCGGGTGTGGCGACGGACGCCGTTGGCGAGCCGGTCGGTTCCGCCTAAGTGAGCGGCGCTCCGGGCGGGCTGCTGGCGCTGGATCTCTCCACGCGGGTCGGCTGGGCGTACGGTGCGGATTTCTCGGCGCCAGCGCACGGTATATGGGAATTAAGCGGCGGCGGGACGTCGCTCGGGGCTCGCTGCAGTGCGCTGGCGGAACGGCTCGAGGATGCGATCGCGGTCTTGCAGCCGGGTCTCGTCATCCTCGAGGCACCGCTTCCTCCGAAGGCGCAGACGGCGATGAATTCGGCGCGCATCCAGTTCGGCCTGGCCGCGGTCGCCGAGATGATCTGCGAAGAGCAGCATGTGCGTGTCGAGGAGGAAAAAGCGGACACGGTTCGGGGGTTCATCCTCGGGCGCGCTCGGCCGCAAAAGCCGGAGATTGTCGCGTGGTGCAAAGCGCAGGGCTGGTCGCCGGTCGACCACAACGACGGCGATGCGCTGATGCTCTGGCGGTATCGGCATATCCTCGGCCGCAGCCGGGTCATGGCCGGGGCTGGCAGTGCCGGGTGATCCGTTCCAGAGCAAAGCCGGCCGGGGGCGAGGTGCCTCCGGCCGGCTCTGGTCGGTGGGTCGAAGATCAGGGAAGCAGGTTGAATTCGTTCAGCAGTTCAACGACGCGCATGTTCTGGATCGGCGCTTCGATCTCGGTCTGCATCTGCGAGACCATCGCGTCCTGCTGGGTAACGATGGCGCCTTCGATATCCCAATCGACCAGTTTGCCCAGGAGCTTGTCGAACAGGGCTTTGGTCGCGTCGCGGCGCCCGGCATCGTCCTCGGGGCCGAATTCAGCCTCGATATTGCGCAAGGCGCCGTTGATGAGCATGTCCAGCGCATGGGCGGCGTGGCGGATGGTCACGGATGGGTTGGTCATTTGGGTGTCCCTTTTTCGTTCGCAGCCGGGGTTGGCTGGTGAGGGAACTTTGTTCGATCGCGTGGAACAGTGCAAGGGGAATTTGTGCCATCTCCTGCACGCGGTTCCATTTGACTCGTCCTTTCGGACATGGCGTTCTCGCAGTCGAATTCGAACAAACTCTAACCGGGCGGAGAGGATTGGACGATGACTGTGGATATTCGGGTGGGTGATGCGCGGTCGGTATTGGCCGATCTCGCTGACTGCAGCGTTCATTGCGTGGTCACATCGCCACCATATTTCGGCTTACGCGACTATGGCGTTGCCGGCCAGATCGGGCTTGAGCCGACGCTGGACGGATACATCGCGGAAATGGTTGCGGTGTTCCGCGAGGTGCGGCGCGTGCTGCGGGACGATGGAACCTGCTGGCTGAACCTCGGCGACAGCTATTCGACCAGGGCAAATGGATCGTGCGAGACGTCGGACACGGGGGTGCATTCGGTCCAGCACGCGGCGGCGCGGAGGGATATCTCGCTGCGGTCGCGCGGTATGTCGCCCGGGTTCAAGCACAAGGATCTTCTGATGGTGCCGGCGCGCGCGGCGATTGCGCTGCAGGAGGACGGGTGGTGGCTGCGTTCGGACATCATCTGGTCGAAGCCGAATCCAATGCCGGAGAGCGTTATCGATCGGCCGACGAATTCGCATGAGCATGTCTTTCTGCTGGCGAAGTCTGACGGTCCCACCTTCTGGATGCACCGGGAAGGGCTCGGCAGCCGGGTGCAGCCGGCTCCGGATCACCGGTGGGTGGATTGGGACGCGGAGGGCGTAGAGCAGGCGGATGAGCCGGTCGACTGGCAGACAGAGCGGTCGCACCTGGACGGTCGGCGCAAGCGGTGGCGCCGCATCAATCTCTGGGAGGGCCGGTCGTATTTCTTCGACGCCGAGGCGATCAAAGAGGACGGCACCATCCCTGCGGGCACGCGCGCGGCGAAGGGGAGCAACGTGCGAAGCGAGTTGAAGGACGTGAACAGCCGGCCGCCGGAGTACTGGGAATATGACGGCACGCGAAATGCTCGGAATGTCTGGACCATCGCCACGCAGCCGTTCTCGGGCGCCCATTTTGCCACGATGCCGCCGCGGCTGGTGGAGCGGTGCATCGCGGCTGGAACGTCGCAGGCGGGTTGCTGCTCGGTTTGTGGGGCGCCGCATGTTCGGACGCTCATCCGGACAAAGGCTATCATCCGAAAAAGCGAAAGGAACGACGATAGGGGTACCCGCACCAGGGTAAGCGGCACGCAGGTCGCTGCGGCCAGTGCGGAGACGATCGGGTGGTCTGCGTCCTGTAGCTGCCCGGGTGCGGACGTGGTGCCGTGCGTGGTTCTCGATCCGTTCGGGGGCGCAGGCACCACAGGGCTTGTCGCTGACCGTATGCAGCGGGACGCGGTATTGATCGAGATCAACCCGGAATATGCGAACCTGGCGCGGGCACGCATCGCTGGGGACGCTCCGCTGTTTGCTTCCGGTCATGACGCGGCATAATGGAAAACGAAGAAGCCGCCGGCGGGAACCGGCGGCTTCTTCTGCGGCCTGGGAAGGGTCGCGGTGTCTCACGAAGGGAGTTCGTGTCGCAATGCAGAATCTATTCGCTCGATCGCTGAATGACAAGGCGTTGCCTGGGGTTCGGCGGTCATGAGCATCGCGGCCGTGCATTTTGTTCTCGACGTCGATGTGCGGCGGTCGGCCGATAAGCTCTTGCTGATCATGGTCGCGCGGTCTGCGGATCGGTCTGGTGTCGCATCCCCTACGCACAAGCGTCTCATGCGAGAGACGTCGCTCGATCGCAAGACGGTCATTCGGGGCCTGCAGCGTCTCTGCGCGGACGGGTTTTTGTCGGACATCGGGCGGCGTGGTGATACCGGGCAGGTCGTCGTGTATCTCGTTCTAGGGCTGGGCGTACGGGCTGCGAGGAGACGGGGACGTCCTCGGCCAGCTGGGCCGCGTGCGGGCGCCTCCGGTGGTGCTATTGGGGGGATCTTCGGATGAGTGCTGCAAAGGCATGGTTTCCGCTCTACGTCGCCGATTTCATGGTGGATACGGCAACTCTGACGATGGAGCAGTCCGGGTGTTACATGCAGATGTTGATGTACTCCTGGCGCACGGCGCGGCTACCGGATGATGACGGGGAGTTGGCCGAGTTGTGCAGGATGCCACTGGCTCGGTGGCGGCGGCATGTGGCCGACAAGGTTCGGCCGTTCTTCGTGGTTCAAAACGGTCTTTTGCTCTCGCCGAGATTGGAACGGGAGCGGTCGGTCGCGGAGAAAAATGCGAACAGTGCGCGTGAAAAAAGTTTAGCTCGGTGGGGTGAAAAAAAAGGTGCAGTCGCTAAGGAAAACAAGCCTGTAGATAATGCTGCGGCATTGCCGGTGGAATCCTCACTACCTTTACCTATACCAAGAAAGGAAGAAAGAAAGGAAGAATCATCAACACCGAGTCTTCTCATTCACCAGTCGTGTTTGGGCGAAAAGGCCGCGCCTGACGGCGCTGGTTTGTTCCGTTTCGGGGACGCGGATGATTCGGCGGAAGGGGGGGCGCCGGTCGCGCCTGGCGGAGATCCGGTGCGGCGGGAATCGCCATCGGTTCTGACCAATGGCACAGCGGTTGCGTTCGCGGAGTTCTGGTCGCGCTATCCGATGCGGATGTCAGGCGGTCGGCTGGTGAAACCGGATCGGACGGCGGCGGAAAAGGCATTTGCGAAGGCGGTGAAAAGGGCGCCGGCCGATCGCATCCTCGAGGCGCTCGCACGATTTCCGTTCCAGTTCGATCAGCCACAATATATTCCAGGGCCGGCGGTCTGGCTGAACAAAGGCCAATTTCTGGCGGAGGTTGGTGCGGCGGTGAAAGCGCAACCGGCGCCGGGCAAGCTGGGCTGGATGGTCGAGGCGGCGGCTCAAGGGCGCGAAGGCGCGGACGCGGAGCATGAAGGCGTAACAATCGACGGAGGTGTCGAGCCATGTCGGAACTGATGACGCGGGCCGTGGGTGGTGTGGCCCTGGCGGATCTGCCGCATCTCTCGCAGCCGCTCGAGGCGGCCATGCGGCAGGTGCTGCAGCCGCATCCCAGCGAGATCGGGAAGCGGCTAGAGGTCATGCCATCCGTGCAGCGCGAAGCGGCGCAGCACCTGGCGCTGTTCGAGGCGTCGTGTCGGCCGGTCGAGGTGCGGCAGGTGCGGGCGTGGCTGCTCGGCATCAATGGGGCCGTGCGCAATCCGCAAGGCGCGCAGGATTTCGAGATTCGGTTGGCGGCCGTGATGGCAGGGCTCGGGGACACGCCGGCGTGCGTCGTCTCCAAGGCAAGCCAGCGCGAGGCGCTTGCGTCGTTCGAGTTCTTTCCGGCGGTCGCGGATCTGGCGAAGCTGTGGGCGCCGGTGGCGTACGACATGCGGGCGCGTCTGTCGGCGCTCCGGTCGATCGCGGCGGCTCCGGTAATCGCACCGCCGGTCGAATTGACGCTGGCGGAACGTGAGGCAATCCTGGCCGAACATCGCGCGAAGATGGCGCCGCTTGAGGCGGAACGGCTGGCGCGCGAGGCGGCGGAGGCGGCTCCGCGGCGTGCTGTCGGTGGGCGCCCGGTGGATCCGGCGATACTGGAGGCAATTCGGGCGCAGTCTCCGATCGTGCGCGAGGCGCGGCGGATAGCGGCGGCGATCGCGGCGGCGCGGCCGTCGTTCGGCGAATGATGGGGCTATGGGCAGCGTGACGGCAGGCAATGTGACCGCGTGTGCGGTGTAGGAGTTCGGATGGCAAAGCGCGCGGCATCACCAGGAACGAAGTCTCCCGAGAAAGCGATGGCGGTCTTTCCGGATCACCGCATCGTCGGTGTCGGGACGCTCCGGCCTTATCCCAGCAATGCGCGCACGCACTCGCCGGAACAGGTCGATAAAATCGCGCGCTCGATCCAGGAGTTCGGATTCACGAATCCGATCCTGATCGACGGCGAGAGCTGGGCGCTTGGCATGTGGCGCCGGAGTGCTATCATTCGTCGTATGGCCAGTGATAACGAATATTGGATCGCGCTTCCGGGACTGCCGGGATACGAGGTTTCGAACATGGGGCGCGTTCGGTCGCTGGATCGGGTGCGGCTATTTGTTGGGAGGTGGGGGCCGACGAGCCGCCGGCATCGTGGGCGCATCCTGAAGCTTAAGCCAAAGCCGAACGGGAGCGGTGCGATCTACTGGTGCTTTTACGCGGATGGGGGAGCATGGCCGCAGGTAAATCGGTCGGTTTGCTTGGCATTTCATGGTGACCCACTTTCGGCGCGACACGAGGCGGCACATCTTGATGGCGACACCGGCAACAACCGTCCGGAAAATTTGAAGTGGGCGACCCCCGCCGAGAACGCTTCCCATAAGATTGCTCACGGCACCATTACGGTGGGGAGCAAAAATGGAGCCGCGAAGATTTCGGAAGAACAGGCCGCTCAAATTCTGGAGCGATACGGTCGAGGCGAACCTTCTGCAAATCTGGCGGCGTTATTCGGCGTTTCCGAGTCATTGATACGGGGAGTTGCTCGGGGGGCAATCTGGAAGCATGTCGCTTCGGACCATCGCGCAGCGGCGCTGGCGCGTCTCCGCCAAAACATGATCGAAGCGCCTCGACGCAATTGAAGGAGCGAAAATGAAGCCTGCGGTGAAGGCGGCGCGCAAGGCACCGCGCGCGGCGGCTCGGGCTACCGGCAGGGCCGGGGCTGGGGCGACGGAAAAGACGGTGACGGAGAAGGTGCCCACGGCTCCGGCTCCATCTCCGGCTAAGGCGAGGGGGCGCCCGCGCTCGGTGGTGGTGCAAGCCAAGAAACCACCAGCAGCGCCGGCGCCGGTCGCGGCTCCGGAAGATCCGGCGCCGAAGGGCCAGCGCGGCGGCCAGAATCGGTTTGAGCCGACGGCGGATCAGGCAAAGGTTGTCCGGGCGATGGCAGCCTACGGGATCCCGCAGGACAAGATTGCGCAGGCAATCGGAATCTCGAAGCCGACTCTGGAAAAGCATTTCCGGGAGACGCTCGATATCGCCATGACGGAAGCGAACGCGAAAGTAGCGGAGACGCTGTTCAAAATGGCAACGTCTGGCACGGTGGTAGCGGCGACGATCTACTGGACTAAGGCCAGGATGGGCTGGCGGGACGTGCAGGCGATCCAGCAGCTGGACGAGAACGGCAACCCGATCGCGCCGGGCGCCACCTTCGTCCTCAAGATCGAGCGGTAGGAGCGGCTTTCGCGGGCGGCGGGTTGGCGGTGTGGTGCATCGTCAGGATCTCGAGCCATCTGGCCACTGGCGCCGGGATGGGGGCGCCGGCGCGCCACCTGCGCACCTGGCGCTCGTCCATCTCCAGCAGGGCGCCCAGGGTGCGGTTGGTCCAGCAGAGGATGGCGAGGCAGATGCCCAGGCGCTCGCCGGTCATGGGCGGCTCGGGCGGCGTCTCGATCCTGGCGTCGTGATAGGCCAGCGGGCGGGATCTCATCGGTTCATCTCCATGTAGGCCGCGATTACTTCGGCGGCGACGACGGGGTTGATGGCGTTGCCGTAGGCGCGGAGCTTTTGGACGTCGCCTTTTTGGCGGATCGCGAGGGGCCAGATCTCGGCGGTTTCGGGGGTGGAAAGCAGGAACTCCAGGCCGGAGGAATTCCCTGCAACCACGCGCTGAACGCTGGATTGAGTAGGCCGGAATTTGCCGTCTGTGCAGGCAATCCATTCAAGGCTGCCCCAGGGATCGTGTGGGCGACCTGGTTCTGCAGTTGCTCGCCTTTGGCTCCCTGGCCACGCTCCCGCAGCGTCTGGTGTTTCGGGGTGCGCCAGTCGCGTGCCGCTGGCGTCGCCCAGCCTGCTGTTTGCGCCGCGGCCACCAAGCACATCATCCCAGGGCGCGGCGTGATGTGGCCGCCCTTCAGGCTGTCGTTGACCGTCGCTGTCGGCCAACTGGCCAGCAACGAGACCGCGTTGAGGCTCACCGTCGCCTTGCTGCCGTCCGGCCGGCGTCCCGTCGCGTTCGCCCCGGCCGCTGCCTGCGAGCCATCCGCGTTGCCCACCGTTGGGGTCGGCCACCCAGTACAGCCGGTGTCGGATGTTCGGTGCCCCGACGCCCGCAGAAGGGAATACGACCGGCCCGCAGGTGTAGCCACCTGCTTCCAGGTCAGTTGATACAAGATCGAGCCACATCCGGCCGTCCTTGCCTTCAACCTGCTCGCCAAAGATGACGCCAGGGCGATGCTGCTGGACGAGCCAATGCCAGGCGGGCCAAAGGTGCCGCTCGTCAGCAAACCCAGCGCCTTTGCCTGCCGCGCTGAAAGGTTGGCAGGGACAGGAGCCGGTCCAGACCGGGCGATCGTCGGGCCACCCGGCGCGGCGCAGGGAGTAGGACCAGAGGCCGATGCCAGCAAAGAAGTGGCATTGTGTGTAGCCTCGGAGATCGTCGGGGCACACGTCCTCGATGCTTCGGTCGTCAACGTCGCCAGGGGCCACAAGTCCAGCTGCAATGGCGTTGCGGATGCACTCGGCGGCATGCTTGTCCCTCTCGTTGTAATAGGCGCGGGGTGCGGTCATCTGCTGAAGTCGCAGGAGGGAGAAGCCAGGAAGAAGGCGATCAGGCTCTCGATATCGCCTTCCCATCCCTGCTCGGCGGCCATCTTCAGGGAGTCGCGCGCCTGATCGACCACCATGTCAGCGTCCGCGCCGCGGGCCGGCTGTGTCGCGCGGATATATGCGCTGTCCATCAGCTTCTGGCGTGCATGCATCAGGCACTGGTTGATCGGGAGTTTGAAGGTGGTCGTCATCTGGGCTGGTCCCTCGAAACTCGGCGGGCCCGCTGCCCTGCCGCTGGATGGAACATGCCGCAAATCGCGGACATCTGCAAGCAAACATCGGCGATCCGCGGCATCTTTTCGCAGCGTCACCCGCTGATGCTGTAGCAGGTGCAGGCGCGCTCGGTGTCGGTCGCCGACAGCTTCGTGCGGGTGACCACGCGCGTCTTGCCGAGCGTGCTGACGAAGGCGCGCACGGTGTGCGGCGCCCAGCCGAGGGCTTCCTCGATCTCCGGCCCGGTGGCGCCGTTCGGCCGGGCCAGGAGGGCGATAGCCTGGTCCTGCTTGCTCGGGGCGCCGGCGGCGCGCGGCGCCGGCGAGCTGGCCCGCTGGCGCGGCGGGGCGCCTTTCAGGGCGTCCAGGGCCGTCCGGAGCTCGGCGCGCTGCGTTGCGTGCTCGCCGCGGAAGGAGAACTCGTCGAGGGAAGCCAGCAGTTGCTCGGCAGCCAAACGGACGCGCTCCTGGCGTCCCTTGGCGCTGCGGTCCCAGCTGGCGGCGTTTGCCTGGGCGACCGGGTGCTCGAAGAAGCTGGTACTGCCGATATCGACGGCTGGCTCGGGCTCGGGCTCGGGGTCCGCGGCCGGCGCCGGCGGTTCGCGGCCGATCGCGGCCAGGCCGGCATCGGTGATGTAGAAAGCTTTCGGGTAGCCAGTCGCGTCGGCGATCACCAGCCCCGGGGAGTCCCGAGGGGCATCGATCCGTTCGAGGTAGCCGGGCTTCGTCTGCGCGGTGCAGCTGTTCAGCGCGACCACGTAGGGCTTGTTGGAAAGGATCGGGACCAGGCGGTCGGCGCGATCGGCGGCGCTGGTCAGCACCAGGCGGGCGGTGTCGGAAAGGTCGGGCATCGTGGGATCCTCTGTGGTTGCGGGCCGGTGGATCCGGCTCCTTGCACCGGCTCAAGCCCGGCCTGCTGTGCAGGTCCGGGCGGCCGAGGCGCCAGGGCGGCGCGTTAGGCAGCGTCGCGTGCTGCGCGGGCTGCCTCGAGCAGATCATGGGCGGCTTGGTCTGCAGCCGACAGCGCGCTGTCCAGCTCGGCCTCGGCGCGCTGCATCGCCGCTCTGGCAGCACGCACTCTGCTGTTGGCGCTGTCAGCGCCGGCGGCCGCGGCGGCGATGAGAGGGTGGACGTTCATGGTGGTGCTCTCCGGTGCAGGGTGGTGCAGGGTGGTGCGGTCAGGGCACCAGGTGGGAGCCGTTGACCGAGGCGTCGCTCTTGATGTCGAGCAGGATGGCAGCGGCGGCGAGGGCATCACTTTGGGCATGGCGCTCGTCGTCTGCGGTGATCTCGATCGACATGGTGCCGTAGATGCGGCGGCCGTTATAGGTGGTCGAAATGCTCAGTTCGACGTCGTATGCGGGCATCTTCGTTTCTCCGGGTGGGTGGGGAAGGAAGCCGGCGCGGGGCCGGCTCCGGGAACGTCAGGCTTTGTATTCGCCTTCCAGGAAAACCATGTCCGAGATCTCGGTGAGGCGCTGTTGAAGGTTTGCCATCGAGCCGGCGTCGCCCCAGGTCACTCCGCGAGGGCCGGCGCCCAGGCCGAAGTCAGATTCGGCGGCGGCGGTCAGGCGGGCGAGGGCGGCGATCGCGCGGGCCCGGTGGGCTTCGAAGGCGGCGGCGGCGGTGGCGGGGGTGTTGCTCATCGGGTCTATCCCTGGTTTTCGGCGGGGCCAATCCCCTGTCCGTAAAAACAACATGCCGCAAATTGCGGACGGATGCAAGCGGGAAAAGATGTTTTTTCAGAATTAAAAAAGGGATTGCTGGCGGGGGTCGGGCGGCTCGATCTCGGGCTCGGCCGGCGTGGGCTCGGCCGGCGCGGGCTCGCAACCTGGCGCCCAGCGAAAGCCGAGTTCCTCGGCGGTCTCGGCGCGCTGCTGGTGGGGCTCCGGCAACAGGTCGCCGGCGCTGTAGTACTGCGTGCAGGGGGCGCACTGGTAGGCGCCGCATCGGTCGCAAGGGATCGCAAGCGCGGGGTGCGTGCAGCGCCGGCGGGGCTGCCACAGGACGACGACGGGCGCCTTCATGCCCATATCCTTTCGCTCAGGCGCTCGAGGTGCGCAACCTGGGCGGCGGCGGTCGCGCGGCTGTCGCGCATAAGCTGTGCCCACCGCGGGCGGTCCATGTCGGTCAGGGCGGCCACGCCGCGGGTGTAGTGGTCAAGCTAGCGCCGCGCATGGGCAAGCATGATGTCGATGGTCCAGGGGGGGGTATCGGCGTCGTAGATCATGGCGGGGCTCCGGGAGGTGGGGTTAGAGGGCGAGGCTAGTCTGCGTGTCGGCGGTGGTGGCGCGGGCGCTGGGGCGGCGCTCGGCGCGCTGCATCTGGCGGTAGGCGCGATCGAGGTCGTCCTGGGCGCGGATGGCGCGGCGCGCGGCGTCGGTGTGGGCGGTCTCGGCCTTCGCAAAGATCCCGATGCGCAGGGCGCTCGGGCTGCGGTTCATGGCGCGGCGCGCGGAGGTCAGGGCGCGGCTGGCGGCGCTGCACTCGGCGTGGGCGAGGTCGGCGGCGGCCTGTGCGGCCTGGTAGATATCGGGGAGGGGCATCATCGTGCTTTCCGTGCCAGGGCGTTGAGGTCTCGGTTCATCTGGCGCACCGCGGCGTCGTATTGGGGTTGCGTCAGTTCGCCTTCGATCAGGCGTTGGTCGAGGCGGTCCATCTGGCGTTCGGCCAGGCGCTCGATCTGTTCCTCGGTCATGCCTCGGTCTCCGTGGCGGTGTAGGAAAGGGGGCCTTCGTGCCGATCCCAGCCCATGCTGCGAACCTTCGGCCGGGCTGCGGCGATCGCGTCCTTCTTGTTCTTGGCGAACACTTCGACCTAGTAGCCGCGGTGGACACCCATGCTGCTATGGCCGGGGAACTTCAGGGCGGCGGTTACGGTGTAGGTTTTCATCGGGGCGTTCTCCTGCGGGGTTCGGGTTAGCGGCTGGCGCGGCCGGCGGCGTATGCGAGTTCCAGGGCGCGCTTCAGTTCCCACACCGCTACTTCGTGAAAGTCGAGGCTATCGCTGTTGCGGGTCTCGAGGGTCTCAATGCGCAGGGTGTTGGCGGCGATGCCGCCCACCAGGGTGCCGATCTGGTCGGCGGTCAGGGCGGTATGGGTGGTCTTGGTGGTGCGGGCCATCGGGTCAATCCCTAGTTTCTGGCTGGGGCTTATCCCCTTGCCGTGATCAGAATATGCCGCAAATTGCGGACCGATGCAAGCGGTTTGTTCGTATAATTCGGACAAATATTCCTTGCATGCGGGGTGGCGTGTGGTCAAAGTGTCAGCAGCAGAAGGGAACAAGCTATGCACCAGGTTGATGCGGTTATGAGGCGGGCGTTTCCGCGGTTCGGGCACGACGTGTGCGATTGGGCGCGCTGCGTGATCGGGGCGCGGATCGCGCGGGAAGCCGGCTTGCGGATGGTGGCGGCGGATCGGCTGCGGGCGGCGGCGGAGTTCCGCCGGATACTGGCGCCGGCGCGGCAGACCGTGTTTCCGGAGCTGCCGCAATGAGCGGGGAGGGGGCGGGGCCGATCCCGGGGCCGTATGCCTTCCGGCGCGACAACGAGGCAACCGGTGAGTCGGAGGACATGCTCCTGCTCGTTGAAATTGACGGCAATCTGCGATTGGTCGGTCGGGTCTATCACCGGGCAGTCGGGCCGATGGCCGATCATGTCTATGCGACCGCGCGGCTCATGGCGAATAGCTGGAACCTGCTGCAGGCGCTGCTGCGGGCGCGCGAGGGGCTTATCCGTGGGGGCATGGTGCCGTTCGTGGAGGAGGTCGATCGGGCGTTGACCAATGCGGACAGGGCGCCTCCGGATGTCGGCCTATTTCCGGCGGTGTCGCCGGTCGCGGTCGCCGGTCTCGAGCGTGAAATTTTGAACATGCTCGAGGAGCGGTTCGAAGTGTTCATGGCGCGCGAAAGCAAGAATCCCGCGAGGGTGGTGGACGGCGATGTGCTGGACGCGCTGTGCCGCCTGGCGCGGTGTCGGGCAACGATGAAAGATCCGGTCCGGCTGCAGCGCGATCTGGCGCCGGCTGCGGCCGAGGTGCCGCCGGTGCGTGCGGTCGCGGTTCCGTGCCCGGTGCAGCCGCGTGGCTGCATCTGTCCGGTCGGCGCGGAGGCTACCTGCCGGAGCATGAATTGTGGGCGTGGGCTCGGCGCGGCCGGTCATTCGTGGGCCGGGCAGCATGTGTCGTGGATCACGGATCCGGGCGCGGGAGGCGGCAATGGCCGATAAAACGGGGATAGAATGGACGGACGCAACCTGGAACGTGATTACGGGCTGCTCCGTGGTCTCGCCTGGCTGCACGAATTGCTACGCGATGCGCCTGGCCGGCTCTCGTCTGATGCACCACCCCAGCCGTGCCGGCCTGACGCGGGATACGAAGGCGGGGCCGGTCTGGACGGGCGAGGTGCGGTTCAACGAGCAGTGGCTCCTGCAGCCGCTACGGTGGCGCAAGCCGCGGCGCATCTTCGTCTGCGCGCATGGCGACCTGTTCCATCCGTCGGTGCCCGATGCCTGGCGCGATCGCGTCTTTGCCGTCATGGCGCTGGCGCGCTGGCATACGTTCCAGGTTCTGACCAAGCGTACGGCGCAGATGGCCGAATATTTCGGGGCCGGGCAGGGCCGCGGCGGCGCCCTGGATTTCTCGGACGCGGAAAGGCGCATCGAGATAGCGGCGGATGCGATCGGGGGCGTGCGCTCGGTCGGGATCGGCGTGCTGCCGCTTCCGAATGTGTGGCTTGGGACGTCGGCAGAAGATCAGCCGCGGGCCGACGAGCGTCTGTTCGACCTGATCCGGACGCCGGCGGCGGTGCATTTTCTCAGCGCGGAGCCGCTGCTCGGGCCGATGGATATCCGGCCGTTTTTGGGGCGTCCTGGTGGTGTCATTTATGATGCCGCTGGTAGCCCGGAGGATTTCATTGATCCAGAGCGGGGCCTAGATTTGGTGATCGTCGGCGGCGAGAGCGGGCCGGGTGCGCGGGGCATGGACACGGAATGGGCGCGCAGCCTGCGCGATCAGTGCTCGGGGCACGCGTTCTTCTTTATGAAGCAGATGGCGCGGAAGGCTCCGATTCCGGATGACCTTATGGTGCGGGAGTGGCCGCGATGATGGGCGACCTGGCGCGGCTCGGCGGGTTTGAGGTTCATCTGTCGTCGCTGCTGGTTGAGCAGCGCAATGTGGCGCGGTCTCCATCCCGCGCGCTGCGGCGTTGGCGGCGGGGAATTCGGAAGGTGTCGCCGTTCCGGGATGTTCCGATTGGCGGGGCGTTCCGTGTCGGCCGCACGCTGTACCTGCATCCGGAAACCTTTGAGCGGCTCAAGGCGGCGCTAGCGCGATGATCCTGCTCCGGCTCTCCGGCTGGGCGGCGCTCGGTGCGCTGGCATGGCTGATGGTGATCGCGCCGGCGTGGCCGGAGCCGGTCATGTTCCTGCTGGTCTGCGTGCTGATGTCTCGGCGCCTGCTGCGGTGGGTGGCTCTGCTGCCTGGACGTCTGGCGGCCTGGTGCGGAAATATTCGAAGGGAAGGGCGATGAGCCAGAAAAAACGGCTGCTGTCGAAGGCGGATATTCGGCGGCTGATCTATCTCGGCGGCGGCCTGGGGTCTCCGTTGGTGGTGGTGACGCATGGGTTTGCCGGCATGAACGAGATCGAGGTGCGAAGCATGGTGATCGGGCACGGCATCGTGAAGTTCCTCCGGGAGCAGGCAGAGGCGCGTCGGGCATCCTTCGATCGGGAGTGCCTGTTCCAGGCGGGCTTGGAGGACAAGCGGTGAGCGCGCGTAGGGCGGAAGCGTGGCGCATCTGGCGGTGCGGGCCGGAGGGCGCGGATCTGGCTGATGCGAATGGAGCCAAGCGGGCATTCGATGCGGCCTGGGATGCTGCGTCGAAGCCGTGGACGGTATGGAAGGACGCGGTTCCGGTGGTGCTGTTTTTCGCCACGAAGGAAGACGCGCATAAGTTCGTCGGTGTCATCCGGGAAGTTCGCACCGGTCTGGTCGGGACGTCGATCGATGATTGAACCGGTGAAGCCGCGGGCGCTCCGCTGGGGCAATATGCCGGTTCCCTACACGGCGCTGTGGTCGGGCGAGGTGCCGCTGCGCAAGCCAGCCATCGTGCGGGAAGAGTGGGAGGGCGTCTCGCTCTCGATGATCTCGGAAGGGGTCGACGCGCCGGCCGGCAAGCCGCTCTTTGCGATGGTGCACGCGGATCGCGCTCGCCGGGTGATTCGGGAGTTGTGGTGCCAGATGTGCCTGGCCGATCTGCCGCCGGTCGTGCTGGTCGTCAACCAGGGGCAGGTGGATCGGCATCGGCCGGTCATCAACGACGGGCTGCCGATGTGCTGGTCGTGTGCATCGGCGGCGGTGCGCGCGTGTCCCGGCATGCAGAGGCAGGCGGCGGAGGGGACGCTGCGGATCTGGCGCGTGAACCGGGGCGCATGGCTGCATGCTCCGGTGCTGCTCGGCGTGGTGCCGGTGGAGCGCGGCGGCGACGAGGCGGTCAATGCGCTGGTGCGCGCGGCGCGGGGCCGGCTGTTCACCGGGCCTAAGCTCGTCCTCATGGAATGGGAGCAGGTGCTGCCTGGCGCGCTGGATGCGGAAACGGGAGGGGAATATGGCTGATCGGGGGCTTCTAAGCGCAAGGCTGGCAAATGCGATGGCGCCGGACGCGTTGGCAGAACTGCTGGCGCTCGGGCAGACCACGGTCGCGCTCGGGCGAGCATCGCTGCATTTCGTGGATCATCGGTGGACGGATCCGCATGACTGGCTCTCGGCGACGGGTCTGGTCACCTGGGAACCGGCAGGCGAGGGGCGGTGGGAGGTCGTAATCTCTCGCCTGGGGTGGCTCGTCCTGCTGCGGCGTGTCGAGTGGGATATGCGGGCGGCCGGGCTCATTCCTCCGGAAGAGGAACTTGTCGATGGCTGACCGTCCCATCGCATTCTCGGCGCCGATGATCGCGGCGCTTGAGGCCGGCCGCAAATTCCAGACGCGTCGGATATTGAAGCCGCAGCCGGTCGAGCAGCCAACCGGGAGCCTGTTGCGGGAATGTCGGCCGCACATCCATTTGAAAGCCGAAAATGCGGCAGCGCTGGTGAAAGAATGGCCGGGGGATTTGCCGTTCAAGGTGCGGGATCGGCTGTGGGTGCGCGAGGCCTATTGGCAGTGGGGCCGGTGGATGCTTCTGCCGGATGAAGTGACGAAGGGCGGCCGGGACAAGTGGCAATTCGAAGGGGATAAGCACCGCGTGATCTTCGAAGAGCCGCGCGCCTATATGCTCGGGCGCCGGGCCAGCAATCTCGGCGTCGAGGGCTGGCACAAGCGGCTCGGCCGGTTCATGCCGCGCGCCTACTCGCGGCGCACGCTGGTGGTGTCCGACGTCCATGTGCATCGGCTGCAAGATATCTCGGAACAGGACGCGCGGGCCGAAGGCATCGAGCCGGTCCCGGGTGGCTGGCGCTCATATGAGGCTTATCCGGACGGCACGCCCCATCCGCATTCGATCGTGCCAAATCTCTATGCGAAAAGGTCGTTCATGGAACTGTGGAATAGCCTGCACGGCGCCGATGCGTGGGCATTAAATCCGTGGGTCATCGCAATCGGGTTTACCCAGGAAAACGGAGGGGGAAATAATGGCGGGTGATTTGAAGGCGGAAGTTCCGGCCGACGGGGAGGCGCCGCGCGAGCCGGGCAGCTCGGACTATGAAGCCGGGCGCATGGCGGGGCTGGCGGCGGCGCTGTCCATCTGCGACGCGCATTATCGGGATCGGATCGGCGGCGTGTCGGCGGAGGCGGTCGCGGCGCAACAGTATGCGGCGGCCGGTGCAGGGAGCGCGGATTTCTGCGCGTCTGGCATCCGGGCGGAAATGGAGCGGGCGCGGGGCGCTGCGGCAGGCGAGTCGGGCATGTGGGCAGTCGATGTTGTGGTGCGGCATCCAGAGAATGGCGCCGTCGTCCTGGTCTATGGGTCGCGGCGGCTGGGGGATGGGGAGTTGTGGGCGCTCGAGGACTATCTGCGCGAGTTCCGGATGTGATGGGCATGGCTGCGGTGATTGCTAAGTCCTATCGCATGAACCTGGCGGAGATACGGCTCAAGATGCGGGATGGCTGGCGCGATATGCGGGAGGCGCCGCGCGACTGCTCCTGGATCGATGGGATGATGGCGGATCAATCGGTGGTGCGTGTCCACTATGCATGCGGCGATGGGGACGGTGCCCAACGGTCGTTCCGTGGCTGGTTTCGATCGGCTGGCGCTGCGTGGTTCGCCGGGGTGGATGATCCGGTGTTGTGGCGGCCTATCGTGATGGAATGTCCGCAATCTGCGGGCGCAACGGAGGGTGAAGGATGACCACGGATAATGGAACGGAGGCCGCGGGGTGCTCCTTCTCGGTTGCCACGGATCGGCGCCGGGTTGAGGTCGTGGCGCGGGCGCTGGCGCAGGTGTTCGGCGCAGATCCTGACGAGGTGATCGCGGATAACGGGATGCCGTGCTGGGGCGCGTGGGGCGATCGCGCGGATGTCGTGCTGCGGGCATTGCATGCGGAGGAAAATGCCGGTGCGGCGGTAGCGCCGGCGTCGCCGTTCGAGGCGCGGATCCTCGAGGTTCCTGTGGCGATGGAATGGGAAGGGCTCGATTTTCCTCCGGCGCCAACGGGCAGCGTGGGCGCGGCGGTCGATGCCGCTGTCGGGGAGGCGCTGCTGCGGGACGACTGGCCGCAACTGGTGCCGGCGGATAGCGGGCGGGCGGCGCACTACATCCAGCGCGCTCGCATGCATCGGCTGCTGCTGGCGGCGGCGATGGCGTCGGTGGGGTGGCGCTGGATGCCGGTCGAGGCAACCGAGGCACAGCATGTGGCGGCGCGGGACTGGTCGGCGAAGAAATACGGGAAGTCGATCGGCATCGACGCATCGCGGGGCTGCTGGGGGGCGATGGCCGCGGCGGCTCCGGATCCGTTCGAGCAGTCGGGCTGGCCACTGCGCAAGATGCTTCTCGCGCTGGGCTCGGCGTCGGTGTCCGAGATCCTGTTCCGGGTCGCGCGCCAGCGGTCGGCTATGGAGACGGCGGCCGATCTGTTCCAGGCCTATGCCGACGAGCATCGGGCGGCCGGGAAGGACGAAAAGGCGCAACGCAACCAGGCGGCTGCCGAGGCTCTGCGCGCGGCGATGGGCGACGCGTCGTGATCACCTGGGAGCGAACCGGGCCGCGCTCGCACCGGGTGGTGATCGATCGGCGCTCGGACGTGGAGCGGGCGGCAGAGGCACGGTGGCGGGAAATGGAGCGTCTCCGCGGTGATCTATTGCGCAATATCTGGACGGATGGTCGCGTGCTTCGGCTGTTGGGGGCATGCGATGCTCCGGCGCCGATGGTGGGGCGCAACCCGGGCGCCGGGTTGCTGGGCGGAATTTTCGGAGGGCTGTTCTGATGGACGAGGCGGCTGTGAAAGCGGGCGGTTGCGGCATCGTGGTCTTCGCTGGCGATGGGGTAGACGGGGGGGGCTCGGTGGCGTTGGCAGATGCGTCGGGAAACGTGGTGGGGTTCGTGCGGCCCGAGGCGATCCAGTGGCTTCCGTTCCTACCTTCGCCGGAGGCTGCGGGCATGGAGGCGAAGATGTCGCCGTGGGTCGGCGTCGATCTGGACCGGACGCTGGCGCATTACGATCGGTTCGTCTCCGGTACGCATATCGGTGAACCGATTCTGCCGATGGTCAGGCGGGTGCAGGCGTGGCTGGCGGCTGGGGTAGATGTGCGGGTGTTCACCGCGCGCATTGCGGTCGAAGATCCGGCGCCGATCGTGGCGGCGGTGCAGGCGTGGTGCGTGCGGCATATCGGGGTGGGGCTGCCAGTGACCGCGACGAAGGATTTCGGCATGGTGGAACTGTGGGACGATCGGGCGGTGCAGGTGCTGCCGAACCGCGGCCATGCTGTGGTGGTGGTGGACCGGGCGGAACTGCTGCGGGAACTGTGCGGGCCGGAGTGCCGCTGCGGTGCTGGGTATGCGGCTTGTGATCAGCGCCTACACACCAGCGCGGCGGTGGCGGCGGTGGTGGCGCTGCTCAAGCGGAAGGGGATCGGATGATGGCGCCGGGAGGGATGCCGCCGGATCCGGGAATGACGCCAGTCGAGTTCGTGTCGTGCTTGGCGCTTCTCCGGTGGAGCGCGAGCGAGGTGGCCATCTGGTGCGGCTATTCGCGGCAGACCGCGCAAGCCTGGGCGCTGGGGCGGCATCGCATCCCGGGGCAGGTGGTGAAGTGGCTGGATCAGCGGCTGGCGGGCGAGCTTGTCGATCCGCCGGCGCGGCCGGAGGTCTAGGGCGATGAAGGATGCGGCAGTCCCATTCGGGTTCCGGAACCAGCGCGGGGGCATCGGCGCCGACGTGCTGCGGCTCCGGGCGTGGCTGCAAAAGATCGCGGCGGAGAGCCATGACCTGGTGGCGGCCAGTCAGGCGCGCTCGGCGCTGGCCGGCAAGGATCCGGGTCAGTGACGGGCGTTCTGCTCCGGGCTCCTGCTGTGCTGCTGGTGGCATTCCTCGCCTGGGCGGTGTGGGTGCAAGTGGCGGCCTGGCGCGGCTGGGACATCGATCCGGCGCCGGAGGTCCGGGTGATGGCGCGGGGTGGGCTGCTTGACGGGCGCGGGGCATATAGTCAACATGCCGGGGCTGCAGGCGTTCGGTGGCTGCTCGTCTCGCCCGGGAAAGCGTCGCATGGACGTCCTGCAGCAACCATCCGGAGCGGGATAGCGCAGCGGTAGCGCGCACGGCTCATAACCGTAGAGGTCGAAGGTTCGAATCCTTCTCCCGCCAATCGGCGCGGCTCTGGCCGAATGGTCAGGCACCAGCCTTCCAAGCTGAGGATGCGGGTTCGATTCCCGCGGGCCGCTCCATCGGGTTCGGCAGCAGGCGATGGCGTCTGCGTTGCGAAATTGGTCCGATTTGGGCATTGTCGCTGCCAGCCGCGTTTGCTCCGGCGGATCGCGCCGGGCGCGCTGCCAATAGGAGCGACATCATGGCTGAAAATTCCTCGCATGGTCCCGGTATGGGAAACGATTTCGCCGGGACGCGGCAGCACCAGCATATGGCAACCGGCAAGGGGCCGGTGAGCGGCGGCAATTTCGGCATTGGCAAGCTGCCGGGCACCGCGAATATTCCGGCGCCGGCCGGGGATGGCGGCCGGATGCTGTCCGATGGCGAGCGGTCGGCCAAGCCCAGCGGCGGCGGTGGTCGGCGCATGGGCGAGTGCGGCGACGTCGACCACGGCAAGATGCGGTAAGGAGGCGGGGCATGGTCGAGAATCCATCGGCGGCTGCGCTTGCGGCCGGGGCGGCGATTTTGGCATCGGTTCGGGGCGGCGGCAGTGGTGCGGGCGATCCGGCTTCGGTCGCTGCGCAGTTTCCGGCCTTCGTCTCGCACAAGGTGGTGCGCGCGGCGCTGATCACGCAGGTGCTGGATGATGGCTGCATGGTCGTGGCGGTGGACGGGGCGCCCGAGGTCAAACTGGTGTTCCAGCCTGGCATGACGGCGCGCTATGTGCCGGTTCCGGGCGATCGGTGGCTGTTCTATCCGTACGGCTATGAGGCACTGTCGCCGGAGGCGGTGTTCCGGGACGGCTATGGTCCGGAGGAGCCGGAGGATCGGGTCTCGGGTGCGGTCGATGCGTCGGGGCTCGGGTGGGAGCATGGCATCGCGCTCCTGCGGAATCCGGATGGCTCGATGACGGCGCACGGCATGACCGAAGCCGGCGCCGAGGTCAGCCTGCCGATCGCGGCGAACGAGGGCGCGCTCTACGATCTGCGGGCGATGATCTCGAGCGTGTGGGGCGAGGTGTGCCGGCGCGTGGGCGTGGTGAAACCGGACGGCGATTCCTGACGGCTGGGGCGGCCGGCGGCGGCCGGGGGCTGGATAGGCAGCACTCGCGTCGCGCGGCCGTCCTTCGTGGATGGTGGCGGAACAGGTCGGCGCGGCCGATCAATCGAAGGGACGAAACATGGCGGATGATCGGAACAAGGCGCGGCCGGGCGAGCGGCCGGATAGTGCCTGGGATGGCCGGCCGAAGATGTCGATAGCGGCGCGCATCGACACGCAGCCGGGCGTAGTCTCGCAGGCGGTGCGGGACGAAATGCGGCGCGAGGATGCGTTCCTCAACGGTCTCCCGGGCGGCGGCGCGCGGCGCGGCTTTCGTCGGGACATGCTCGGCTCGGTCGCGCGCTCGGATCTGATCCGGTGACGGTGGACGAGGCGGCGCTCGAGGCGGAACTGCAGGCGCTCGGGCTCAATGCACCGCGGGTGACGCCGGCGCAGGTGGATGCCGAGATCCTGTCGGAGCGGTATCACTGCTTCGCCGGCACGACGGTGACGGTCTGCCTGCTGGTGCTGCGCAATGGGTTCTCGGTGATCGGGGAGTCGGCGGCGGCCAGCCCGGAGAACTTCGACACGGAGATCGGCCGGAAGATCGCCCGGGAGGATGCGCGCCGGAAGATTTGGCCGCTGCTCGGGTTCCTGCTCCGCCAGCGGCTGCACGAGGCGGCTGAGGCCGCGGCGTCGCCGCTCGCCGACCAGGTGAAGGTCACCTATGACGGGCCGCTCGCGGACGCGCCTGGGGGTGCCTGAACGGTGGCCGAACCATCCGGAAAAACAGGAACGTTCACGCAGGATCACGTCGACCTGCTGCCGCCGATCGACTGGCTGGCCCGGCATCGCCTGGGTCCGGATCCAGAGGGGCGACCGGCGGCGGTGCGCCGGCTGTGGGCGGAATTTCGGCAGCAGCACCAGATCACCGAGGAAGAGGCAGAGCGGCTGTTGCTGCGGCGCGAGGGCGTAGGCTGATGCCAGTTCTCGGTGCAGGCGAGGTTCCGGCGCCCAGCTTCGCGGAACTCAACAGGGTGGCCGCTCGCCTGCCCAATCACGACGAACAGTATTTGGTTCGCAGTGAATATTCGGCACCCAGGTTGCGGGAGATGACCTGGGACGAGTTTGAACGGGAGTGTCTGCACCTCTGGGGCGAGAACTGGCGGTCGATCTTCGCCGAGGTGGCCAACAAGCATGAGCGCACGCTGCGGCGGTGGTGGTCGGATGATATTGTGAAGGGGTCGGCCATCACGGCGATGATTCTGGCGTTTCGGCGTCTGAAGGCGGCCGGCATGTCCTATCCAGGCAGCATCGGCGGCACGGACTGATGCCAGTCGCACCACGCCTTTATCCCGGGATGACAGCACCGAAGAATGATATCAATCGGTGCAATTGCATCGGCTATTATGGGAAGTCCGACGACCCGATGTTTTTCAATCGGCAGGGAGAAGCCTTTTTTTCCCTGTCTGGTTTGGCGGTTCTGGCGCCAGAACGGTGGAATGACTGCACGCCAGAGGAGGCAGATGCCATCCTGTTGGCGCGCGGCGAGTATCTGCTCTGATGGCGGTCATCACCACCGGCTCGGCGCCGAAGGCCCTGGCCGGCAGCAGAGGAGGGCGGAAGGTGGCAAAGCTGGATGCGGCGAAGCGGAAGAAACTGCCGAGCAAGGATTTCGCGCTGCCCGGCAAGGGGAAGGGTCCGGAAGGGAAGGGCAGCGGCAGCTATCCGATTCCTGACAAAAATCACGCCCGGGCAGCGCTCTCGCGGGTGTCCGCCAATGGCACGCCGGCCGAGAAGGCCGAGGTCAAGCGCAAGGTGAAGGCGAAGTTTCCGGGGATCGGTGCCGACAAGAAGGGCGCCAAGGCCAAACGGTGAGCTGGCAGGCCGAATTCGACGCAGCCGCCGGCTTCTCCGCGGTGTGGCCGCTCGAGGATCTGCGGCCGCACGATCCGTTCTCGGAGGCCTGCTGGTGTCGGCCGACATGGGACGAGCGCGTGCTGGTGCATAATTCGGCCGATGGGCGTGAAGAATACGAGCGGGGGCGTAAGCCGTCATGAACGCCGTGAGCGGCTACTCCAGTCGCGGGATGCCGACCGTCAATGCGTTTTTCGACAGCGACGCGTTCTTCCGCGGCCTGATGGGGCCGTTCGGATCGGGCAAGTCCTCGGCGTGCGTGTGGGACATCGTGCAGCGTGGGCTGCGTCAGGCGCCGGGCGAGGACGGCGTGCGGCGCTCGCGCTGGGCGGTCATCCGGAATTCTTACCAGCAGCTTGAGGATACGACGCAAAAAACCTTCTTCCAGTGGTTCTCTCCGCATATCCACGGCGAGTGGCGGTCTTCGAAGCATGACTTCATCATCCGGTCGTTGAAGGCCAGCCACAACGAGCCGCCGGCGGAAATCGAGATCATGTTCCGTGCGCTCGATCGGCCGGATCAAATGGGCAAGCTGCTCTCGACCGAATATACGGGCGGATGGATCAACGAGGGACGCGAGGTGCCGTGGGCCATCTACGATGCACTGTCGGGGCGTGTCGGGCGCTACCCGGCAATGCGTGATGGTGGTGCAACCTGGTCGGGCATCATCGCCGATACAAATCCGCCGGATAACGACTCCGAGTGGTATCGCTTCTTCGAGGAGCGGAAGGGGCACGAAGAGGCGATCGAGGCGCTCGCCAAGGTGATCCCGGGCGGCATGGACCTGGATCGGTTCTCGGCAGTCTTCAAGCAGCCCAGCGGCCTGGCGCCGAACGCGGAGAACCTGACGAACCTTCCGCCCGGCTATTACCAGCGCCTAGCGATCGGCAAGAGCCCGGATTGGGTGAAGGTCTATGTCAAGGGCGAGTATGGCTTCACGACCGACGGCAAGCCGGTTTTCCCGGAATATTCGGACGCGCTGCACTGCCCGGCCGACAAGGCGCTGTGGCCGAAG
>Ga0307375_10000379_pt1 | contig 58319 bp, 50 predicted proteins | sample TR1MG_FD_202531 | JGI IMG/M metagenome (GOLD analysis project Ga0307375, IMG submission 202531) | Soil microbial communities from Risofladan, Vaasa, Finland - TR-1 | ecosystem: Environmental > Terrestrial > Soil > Coastal area > Acid sulfate soil | place: Finland: Risofladan, Vaasa | collected...
AATAGAAACTATATTTAACAAACGTGCCACTACACGACATGTCAAAAATCCGGCCCCTAAACCCGCATTCCACCGTGATTCCAGAGGCGAAATGAGCGGAATTCAAGTGCGAACTGTCGAACTCGGGTGAACCGGAAGCAGTCGGCGCTCACTGCGCTGCTGGCACCTGAGTCGATGCGTTTTCGTCGCATGCTCATGCGGGGCATGACCTGAAACAGTGCATGCAGGAACACGAGACGGCGCAGTGACCGCAGATTCGGAGTGCCATCCGATCTGCGGAGGCAGACGCTGGCAAGCGGCGGTGGAAGCGCCGCCTCTCGCTGAGGCATCGACAGGACGCTTACCGCCCCCTGTTTCTCTTACACTCACGATGACGTCTGCAGATCAGCGCACCGGACACGTGATTGGCGGCAGCCCATCGACCGCCGGCAGGGAATGCGATCGGGCAGACGTCGTTGCGAACGTGACGGCGGGTCCATCAAAACCACTACCTGAGGAGCGCAGCTGTGAGCAAAGACAAGGCAGGCAAGAAGGACAAATGGAAGCATCTCGACTTGTTCGACATGATGCTGAATCAAAGCCAGGTGTTCCGGGACATGGTCGAGCATTTTCAGGGCGCGTGGGTTCCCCAAGCTCCCTCCGTGGTGATCGAGGCCAGCGTGGGCACACGCAGCGCGGCGAAGAAGCCGGGCAAGCCGGCAAAGACCGCGTCGGTCGCCGCGCCAGCAAAAAAATCTGCGACGAAGAAATCCGCGGCATCGACGAAGCCCGCACCCGCGGCCGTCAAGCCACCGCCGCGGAAATCACCCGGCAAGGCCAAGGCCGCGTCGAGCCAGCCCAAGCCGGTGGCGCCACGCAAGAGCGCGGGCAAGGCGGCCGCAACCCGTCGTGTCGTCAAGAAGAAATGATTTGAGGTAGTCGCCGGCATCACGGCACCGCGCTGTTCGCACCGTAGCGGTTCGGTGCGCGCAGTCGCGCCGCTGGCGGCGCAGGTGCCTGTCTCCCGTCGCACGAAAACCTTGCCCGCGGTCAGGACCGTACTGATCCTTCAGCGGGTTTCCGGGTAGTGCATGTACATCGACTGGATGCCGACGCGGCCGGGGCCGGTGAAACGGTTGAGGATCAGGTTCATGCCGCCGAGCAGTCCGCTGGTGAGGCGATCGACGGTGGTTTCCATGCGCACGCTGGCGTCCTTGTACAGCCAGCCACCCGGCTCGATGTCGATCGACTCGCCAGGTGCCAGGGTCTTCTCGAACACGTTGCCGTAGCCGTGCAGCCACAGAATGCCGTCGCCGGCGTGGCTGTGGAACTTGTCGATGAAGAAGCCGGTGCCGCCAAACAGCATGTTGGCGAAACCCTTAACCCGTTCAAAGCTGTAGTCGATGCTGCCGGTGGCGGCCAGGAACTGGTGCTCGCGTACATGCAGCTCGCGGCCCTTCTCCAGATGCATCGGCACGATGTGGCCAGCGCCGTCGCGGCTGAAGGCGATCATGCCGGGGCCTTTGGCCTCGGTGACAAAGATCTGCATGCCGGCCATCATGCGCTTGAGCGAACCACGCATCGGCTTCAGGCTGATCGCTACCCGCGGGTGCTTCCACAGCAGGATGTGGTGCTCGAAATAGACGGCCGTCTGCGATACGTCGATGGTGAGCACCGGCACCAATTCGCCACCGATATGGTAGGTGACGCCGCCGAAGGTTTCGGATTCGGCGCTGGTTGGCAACAACATCGGCAGTTCGGTCACGGCAAGGTCCCCTGCAGAAAGTTCAGAAGGAATGCGGGCCGCACCGGCTCGATTACCTCGGCGGCGCGACGCTCGTGATAGTCGGCGCAAATCTGCAGGCGATCAAGCGGGAAGGAGCACGCGCCAGCCGCTGGCGTTGCACCCGCCGCGCGGCGACGACGCGCCTGGCCCGGGCAACAAGCCTCTCAAGCGTACCGAACTGACGATAATGGCCGTCGCCGGGTGGCACAATATATTGCGAATTTGCGCGCTGTGGTCGGCGACGATACATTCGGGTGATTATCACCGCGACGCCCGAATCAGTGCGGAGATGCTTTCACCCGCAGGCTCTTCATGGCGCGTCGCGTCGCCAACGAATCAAATAATATCAGCGTATATCAATATGTTGATGGGACTTTCAGCGCCAGCTTTCTCACTCAACTTGAATCGCTCGGCGGTGGTGAATGAGCACCGATTCTGACGACCATTAAACGTATGAGCATACGTTGTGCGTAATATAAATCGGCACGGCCTTTTTGCCGGTGCGGCTGTCTTTTGGATGACATCAAATCGACTTGCAACGCCAACATCCTTTGCGGCTTGTTGCTGCCCGTGCTTGCACGTGCAGCCCATCGCCTTTCAACTCGCTGAGGATTTTCCATGTATTACCGTGCTTCGGTTCGTCGGTCCGTGCTGGCCGTGAGGATAGCTTCCGCACTCGGTTCGGTATGGCTGGGCATGCTTCCACTCAGCGCCGTGTTCGGCGCGGAGATGCCTGCGCCCGACGCGCCGCAGAGCACCACCGGCACGATGGGCAGCAACACCCAGGTCGTCCAGCTGAAGAAGGTGTTGGTAGCCGCAGGCGCCGAGACCGCCACCGATCAGGCCCCGACCCAGGGCTCGCTGGTGGCAACCCAGCCGCAGTCCATCATTGGTGATCGTTACATCGAGAACGTCGCCGCCTCGACTGCCAACTACAGCGATATCGTGAAGATCGCGCCCAGCGTCACCGACGTCGATCCGAACGGCGCCGGCCTGATGGAGTCGCAAGGCCTGACCATCCGTGGCTTCCAGAATGGCGAGTACAACGTTACTTTCGACGGTATTCCGTGGGGCGATTCCAACGACTTCACCCAGCACTCGACCTCCTACTTCATGCCGCAGGATATCGGCCAGGTCACCGTTGACCGCGGCCCGGGCAGCGCACGCACGCTGGGCAACGCCACCTTCGGCGGCACGCTCTCGGTGGACTCCAAGAGCCCCGATCTGAAGATGTCGGTCAATCCGTTTTTCAGCGTGGGCAGCTTCAACACCCAGGTCGAAGGCGTGCGCGTTGATACCGGCAAGCTCGACCAGTACGGCGGCACCACCGCCTATTTCAGCGCCAAGAACCTCAGCTCGGACGGCTATCTCACGAATGCCGGCCTGGATCGACAGAACCTGTTCGCCAAGATCGTACAGCCGCTGGGCGAGAACACCACCCTGACCTTCGCCACCAACCTGACGCGCCTGCACCAGAACGTGTCGATCGGTGCCACCCTGGCGGAGATTGCACAATTTGGCCCCAACCATGGCCTCAGCGCTGATCCAAACAGCCAGGCCTTCTACGGTTACAACTTCGACGATATCTCCACCGACTTCGAGTATCTCGACCTCGAGACCAAGCTCGCTGGCTGGACCATCGGCGACAAGCTTTACACCTATGGCTACCGCCACAAGGGCTACAACGGCGCCGATCCGAACGGCGAGCAGCCCAACGGCACGGTCTATGGGCCGAACAACGTGCCGGGCCAGCGCATGCGCATGGATTACCGCTCGGTCGGCGACATCCTGCGCGTGAGCCATGACTTTGGTCCGGGCGAGGTGCATCTGGGCGGCTGGGTTGATCGCCAGACCAACCAGCGCCTGCAATATGAAATCGACTGGAGCAACGGCGGCGCACTCAACGCCGTGCCCACCAGTGCCGCCATCGACCGCTACATGAGCGACAGCCTGACCGACCTGCAGACGTATGCCGAATACCAGTGGCACGTTACCGACAAGCTGGATGTCACCGGCGGCGTGAAATTCGTGAATTTCAGGCGCACCCTGAATGCCGCGGTGAACCAGAAGACCGGCCTGCCGATCAACTACGCGCAAACCTGGACGCGCGACCTGCCCTCGCTGGATATCCACTACGCGTTGAATGACCACTGGAGCGCCTACGCCCAGTTGGCCAAGGGCTTCCTGGCACCGAACCTCAACACCTTCTACACCATCGATCCGACGCAGAACCAGGTGATTCCGGAGAGCACCACCAACCAGCAGATCGGCACGGTCTGGAATACCGACGGCGTAACCTTGTCTCTGGACGCTTACCACATCGACTTCAGCAACAAGATCGAGAGCCGCAAGGTCGGCACCCAGACGTTGTACTACAACGCCGGTGGTGCGATCTACAAAGGTGTCGAGGGCGAGGCTACCGTGGAGCTTGGCCGAGGCTTCAGCCTGTATGGCAATGCATCGCTGAACAGCGCCAGGGAAAAGGCCACCGGCCAATGGCTGCCGAATGCGCCGGATCGCACCGCTGCCCTCGGCCTGCTGTTCGACAGCGGCGCGTGGTCGGCCTCGCTGGTCGACAAATATGTGGGCGTGCGCTACGGCGACAGCGGTCAAACGCAGCGCCTTGGCGGGTACGCCACCACCGACCTGGCCACCAGCTACACGTTCGTGCACCCGTTCGCCGCCGTTCGCGATGCCACGGTCTCCTTCAAGGTAGGCAACATCGGCAACAACAAGCACATCAACGCGCTGGCGGGCTATACCGGACAGGACGGCACGCCGTTGTACTGGACGATCCCGGAGCGCAGTTTCGAGCTGGATGTGTCCGCGCATCTCTAAGCCCGCTGGCACCGCCGCCGCGCGAAGCGGGCGGCGGTGCCAGCTATGTTGATCGCACGGCACCCTCTATTGGCGTTACCCCGGATCACCGCTCATGAAGACCCCACGCTCCGTGCTGATGGCCGCCTGCCTGGCCGGCCTGCTTTCTCCGTTCGCACACGCCGAGATGCCGGCCACTGGCATCAGCCATGTGCTGCTGATCAGCATCGATGGCATGCATGCCACCGATCTGGATCACTACATCCAGCGGCATCCACGCTCGACGCTGGCCACGCTTTCGGCCAGCGGCGTGGAGTACACCAACGCTCATGCGGCCGTGCCGGCCGATTCATTCCCCGGCCTGCTTGGCGTCATGACCGGCGGCACGCCCACTGCCACCGGCGTCTATTACGACGTGACCTACGACCGCCGGCTGGCGGCCAGCGAGGCCGACTGCAAGGCAGGTCGGTTCGGCACCACCGTGGCGTTCGACGAGGCAGCTGACGGCCCCGCCGATGCGGCAGGTCAACGCCGGCTTGACCCCGCACACCTGCCCTATAAGGCGGGCAGCTGCACACCGGTCTATCCGCACGACTACCTGCACAGCAACACCGTATTCGAAGTGGTTCGCGCCGCCGGTGGTTACACCGCGTGGATCGACAAGCACCCGGTCTACGAAATACTCAACGGGCCGAGCGGACATGGCATCGACGACCTCTACACGCCGGAGATCGGTGGCGACTACGAGGGCGAGCACGTCAAGCCGGCCGACCACATCACCGGCTCGATCCAGCGCACCGAGCGCTACGACGCCATGAAGGCGGCTGCCCTGCTCAACCAGATCGGCGGCTGGAACCACGACCACGCGCACCGCGCGCCGGTGCCCAACCTGTTCGGCATGAACATGCAGGCCGTCAACGTGGCGCAGAAGCTCGCCGGCTATGCCGACGCCAGCGGCAAGCCCAGCGCGGCTCTCGACGAGGCGATGCGTCACTGCGACGAGCTGCTTGGCCAGATCACCCACGCCTTGCGCACGCAGAAGCTGCTCGATTCAACCCTGATCGTGATCACCGCAAAGCACGGCAACGCGCCGATCGACCGTGCGCTGCTGCGGCACATCGACAAGCAGGCCCTGCGCGCGACCGTGGAAGCCGCCGCACCCCATTCGCTGGCCCAGCTGACCGCGGATCAGAGTGCGCTGATCTGGCTGCACAACCCGGCCGCTGCCGCCCGCGTCGCGGCAGCCCTGAACCAGGCACGCCAGACCCTGGATATCCGCAAGGTGTTGCAGGGCAAGGCACTGTCGCGCTTGTTCGCGGCCACCGGTCATGACGAGCGGATGCCCGATCTGGTGGTGCTGGCCAAGCCGGGCGTGATCTACGGCAAGACCGGTGACTCCAAGCTCGCCGAGCACGGCGGCTTCGACGATGACGACACCCACGTCGGCCTGCTGCTCAGCAATCCCGGCCTGCCAGATCACGGCCAGCGCTTTCACATGCGGGTCAGCACCACCCAGTTGGCGCCCAGCATCCTTGACCTGCTCAAGCTGTCGCCGGACTTGCTGCAATCGGTGCAAGCCCAGCACACCAGGGCCTTGCCAGGAGTCCAGTGGCAGGCGTTCTGAAGGCCGGGCCGTCGTGAGCATTCGCGCTTGTGCCCGTGATGAAAGCGGCACCGCGATGGTCATGACGCAAGCCGCTCGAGCAGCGCGCGGAAGCTGCCGAACAATCGGATCGCCTGTTCCAGCAGGGGCCTCGAGCAGCTACCAGGCATGGCGCTGCAACGGTTGACGTGGCAGCGCCATGCCGGCGAAGCTGGCGACTTCACCGCAGGAGTTGCGCCATGCCGGCCATGCCACCCTTCCACCTCGCCTTTCCCGTCACCTCACTGGCCAAGGCGCGCGCGTTTTACGGCGAGCTGCTGGGTTGTCCCGAAGGGCGCTCGAGCGAGGATTGGGTCGACTTCGATTTTCGCGGTCACCAGATCGTCGCCCACCTGGCACCGGAAGAAACCCGTGCGGTTGCCGCGCATGACGTGGACGGCGACGCCGTACCGGTGCGCCACTTCGGCCTGGTGCTGGACATGGACGACTGGCAGGCGCTGGCGCAGCGTCTGCAAGCGGCAGGCACGCGCTTTGTGATCGCGCCACATGTCCGCTTCAAGGGCCAGCCGGGCGAACAGGCCACGATGTTTCTGCTTGATCCCTGCGGCAACGCGCTGGAGTTCAAGGCGTTCGCCGATCGCGCCCGGTTGTTTGCCCGCTAGAGTCCGCTGCGTCGATGGAAGCCGAAGACCTGCAGCGACTGGTGACTACCACGATGCCCTATGGCAAGTACCAGGGGTGGCTGCTTGCCGATCTGCCGGGTGCCTATCTGGCGTGGTTTGCACGCAAGGGTTTCCCGCCCGGCCAACTGGGGCGGCTACTCGCGCTGGCGCTGGAGGTTGACCACAACGGCCTGAGCTCGCTGCTCGACCCGCTGCGCAAGCGCTAGCCGGTCGAGCCATCGGGGTTGCGGCACGAGGTTTCGGCGTATGCTGCCAGCGCAGCCCACGGGCGGCACAGCAACCTCCTTTGACGGGCGCCAGGCCTGCACGGGACCAGCGATTTCGCTACCCCGCGCGTCAGGCCAGCCATGGAAAATCCGCTGCATGAGTTCGACGCCGTCGCCAGCGCGTTAGCCGTCGACGGCTGGTGCGTCGTCCCGAACCTGCTGGACACGGCGCAGACCCAGGCACTCGCCGCCGAATGCCTGTTCATGCACGACGCCAGCTTGCTGCAGCCTGCGCGCATCGGCGCCGGACGCACCGCCTCGATCCTGCGCGGTGACAGCACGCACTGGTTTGTCACGGGCGCGATGAGTGCGTCGCAACAGGTGTTCAGCGATCGCCTGGATGCGCTGCGGGTGGCGCTCAGCCGGCTGCTCATGCTGGGCCTGATGGACTGCGAATCGCACTATGCGGTGTATCGCCCGGGCGCCGGCTATGCGCGGCATCTCGACTGCCTGCGCGGCAACGATGCGCGGGTGCTATCGGCGGTGTTCTATCTCAATGACAGCTGGCTGGAGGCCGACGGCGGTGCCCTGCGCCTGTACCTCGAAGACGGCTCGCCGCGCGACATCTATCCGCACGCGGGCAGCCTGCTGCTGTTTCTTTCGGCCCTGTTCGAACATGAGGTTCTACCGGCTACCCGCAATCGCATGAGCATTGCCGGCTGGATGCGCCAGCGGCCTGCGCTGCCGGTGTTGTGAACGATCCAGCCGCTCAGCCAGCGAGCGTGCTGCCCTCGGCCACGGCGTTGAAACGGGCAGCGATGTAGTCGTCGGTGAAGCTGGTCATGCCGTAATCGCGGATGAAGCCGCAGTGCCCGCCAAACGGTGCGATGTCGAGTTCCGCATTGGCCGGCAATTCGAGCTTCTCGAAGCTGCTGACCGGGATCACCGGATCGTCCTGCGCGGTGAGGATGGTCGCCGGGATCTGCATCGCCTGCATGATGTCGCCGGCCACCGAATAGCCGTCCAGATATTGCTGCAGCGACTTGAAATCGGTGTGCCTCAGCACCATCGCCTCGGTCAACCCGCGCAGGTGCTGCTTCAGCTCGGACATCTCGAAATACTGGTGCTGCGGAAACGCCTTCTGCTTTGCCTGCAACGAGTGCCGCCACTTGCGCATGAAGTAGGCCTGGTAGAACCAGGGTGCGGACACCTCCAGCGAGAACAGGCCCTCGCCCGGGTCGATGATCGGGCATACCGCCAGCACGTAGCTCAGTGGAATGCCGGTGCGCGAGGTCTGCATCGCGGCACGCAGGGCAAAGTTGCCGCCCAGCGAAAACCCGGCCAGCGCCATCGGCCGCTTCGGCCAGCGCTGCGCGATGTCTCCCAGTGCGTGCACCACCTCGTCGATGCGACAGGAATGGAACAGCGCCTCGTTGAGGACATGGCTGTCACCGTGGTCGCGGAAGTTCAGCCGGAAGATGTCCCAACCGTCGGCGAGCAGTCGGCTGCCGGTCTGCAGCACGTAGGTGGAATCGACGCTGCCTTCCCAGCCGTGGAACAGCACGGCCAGCCCGCGTGACTGCGGACGAGTTCGCTGCGCGGTATACGCACCACTGAGGCGTACGCCGCCACCGCCATCCACCACCACGGTTTCGGCACCTTGCAGCACGGTTTTCTTGGCGGCCGGCAGCAGCAGCCGGCGTACGCCGCTGGAAGAAAGCATGGTCTGCACGTGACCACTGCGTAACGGCCAGGGTGGTCGGAAATCCTTTCCTCGGGGGAGACTCATGCCGGGCGATCTTCCAAAGCGGCAGCGATACGCTCGCGTGACAGTTCAGCCATGCGGCGGCGCGCATCCGGGCTGGCCGGCACCGGGGCGAGGAAGTGCACCTCGGCATCCATCGGCGGCTCGCCGAGCAGGCGCACGATATTGGCCAGGAAGCCCTCGTGCTCGCGGAAACCGGCATCGATCACCCGCCGGCCATCGCGGGCAAAGCGCAGGCCTACCGGTTGCACCGGCACATTCGCATCGAGCGCGGCCTGGAAGATGCGGGCGTGGAATACCTTGAGTACGCCGTTGTAGCCGCTGCCGCCTTCGGGGAATACTGCCACCGAACGGCCTTCGCCCAACCGCTCAACCATCACCTGCATCACCGAAGCCAGCGAATGGTTGCTGCCACGGCGATGGAAAATGGTGCCGCCGGTCGCCGCCATCCAGCCCACCAGCGGCCAACCGGCGATCTCGGCCTTGGCCACAAAACAGGCAGCACGCTGGCTGTGCAGCATCACGATGTCGATCCACGAGGTGTGGTTGGCAACGAACAGCACCGGATCGGCCAGCGGCTGGCCATGCCGTACCGAGCGCATGCCGAAGATGCGCAGCAGCGTGGTCGACCACCAGCGGATCATCCGGTGCGCGAATGGCTGCTTGCCATCCTTCATCACCACGTGCTTGTTCCAGCTGAGTATCAGCGAGCAGAACAGGATGCCCAGCACCAGATGCAGCAGCACCAGCGGCACCCGCCACAGGTAGCGCAGCGGGCGCAGCAGGTCGCGTTGGGGGACGGTTACGGTTTCGATGCTCATCAGTCGGTCAGTTTAGCGTTAGTAGACGGCCGCGCGCGCATCCGGATGCCGGGCGGATCAGCCTGCATTCAACGCTCGAGCTGGTTCAACGGCAGACAGGGCGAACGCTTCACCGTACGCAGCACGAAGCTTGAATTGACATCACCGACCCCCGCTGCGTTCAACAGATGATCCAGCAGGAAGCGTGAAAAGTCCTGCAAGTCGGCCACGTAGACGTGCAGCAGGTAATCCATGTCGCCCGTCAGCGCATGGCAGGCAACGACTTCGTCCCAGCTGTTCACGAGCCCCACAAACGCCTCGATCGCCGCGCTCTCGTGCTTCACCAGTTGCACCCGCACGAAGGCCTGCAGGCCCAGCCCGACCGCCTGCGGGTCGATCTGGGCGGCATAGCCGGTGATGATCTGGTCCGATTCCAGCCGCTGCATGCGGCGCAGGCAGGCGGACGGCGACAGGCTGACCCGCTCGGCCAGCTCGGCATTGCTGATGCGGCCCTCGCTCTGGAGCACGGCAAGGATGCGCAAGTCGGTGCGGTCCAAGGTAGCCATCTGCACGAAACCTCCGTTTTTCAACTGGACGACGCAAGGATAGTGCAATTTGCCATCGCTCCAGTGCAACAAAGCAAGCTTCATGCGCGGCATCGGCCGTAAGCTATTGGGGCCTGCCCCTTTCGACCCATCCCGCTGTCGCGCCAGCACGGAGTACGCCATGCAAGACACCACGCCCCGCAAGGTCGCGCATCAGCAGACCGATCGTGGTTACGTGCCGGTCTACGCCACCGGCGTGGTGGAGCAGCCATGGGACAGCTACAGCAAGACCGACCACGAGGTATGGGACACGCTGTTCAAGCGTCAGCGCGAGCTTTTGCCGGGGCGTGCCTGCAAGGAGTTCATGGAGGGCGTCGAGCGATTTGGCCTGGGCGACGGCGGCATCCCGAAGTTCAGCGAGCTCAACCAGGTGCTGAAAGCTGCAACCGGCTGGAAAGTGGTCGCGGTGGAAGGGCTGCTGCCGGACGAGGTGTTCTTCGACCACCTGGCCAACCGCCGCTTCCCGGTCAGCTGGTGGATCCGCAAGCCCGACCAGCTCGACTACCTCAGCGAGCCAGACCTGTTCCACGACCTGTTCGGGCACGTGCCGCTGCTGCTCAACCCGGTGTTCGCCGACTACATGCAGGCCTATGGCCGTGGCGGCATGAAGGCATTCGCGATCGGCCCCGATGCGCTGATGAATCTCACGCGGCTGTACTGGTACACGGTGGAGTTCGGCCTGATCAACACGGCCGAAGGCATGCGCATCTATGGCGCCGGCATCGTCAGCTCCAAGGGCGAGTCGATCTACGCGCTGGATTCACCCTCACCCAACCGCATCGGCTTCGACCTCGAGCGGGTGATGAGCACCCGCTACCGCATCGACACCTACCAGCAGACCTACATCGTCATCAACGGCTTCGACCAGCTGTTCGACGCCACCCGGCCGGACTTCACCCCGCTCTACGCCCAGCTGGCGCAGGCCCCCGCGCACGCCGCCGGTGACGTGCTGGAAGGCGACCGGGTATTCACTCGCGGCGACCGTCAGGGCTGGGCGACCGGCACGGATACCTGAGCATTTCGCCGCGGCTGATGCTACCTCGTGACCCGATCCAGCCACGGCCTGACCTGGTCGATCCACAACAGATAACCCGCGCGATTCATGTGCAGGCCATCGGCCATGAACCATCTGGCTTGCGGCTTGCCGTCGCTACCGAGCATCGGGGTGAAGACATCCAGGTAACTCACTCCCGCGTGGCTGGCAGCATAGGTTTTGACCAGCCGGTTGGCCGCGCGGATCTTCGGTAGCAGGGCTGCACGCGCCATGCTGGGCTTGATCGCGATGAAGGCGATCGGCACGCCGGGATCCAGCGACCTGGCCTTGCGCACAAAGTCGGCAAAATTCTTGCGCACCTGCTCCGGGCTGTCGCCATCCTGCAGGTCGTTGTCGCCGGCATACATCACGATGGCCTTGGCGTGGTACGGCGCCACGATGCGATCGGCGAAGAACGTGGCATCGTCGATTTCCGAACCACCAAAGCCTCGATTGATCGTGCGTAGTTCCGGAAAATCCGCGGCCAGACTGGTCCACAAGCGGATCGACGAACTGCCAATGAAAAGCACGGCGCCCGCTGCCACCGGATGTATCCGGTCTGCCGCCTGGAACGCAGCTATCTCGGGCGCCCACGGCTGGTGGTCGTCGGGATGGTTGTCGCGGGCAAGTGCCAACGGCGAAAAAGTCGACAGTGCGAACAGCAGGGCAGCAGGGCAGCAGGGCAGCAGGGCAGCAGGGCAAGCAATCTTTTCATGTTTCTGTTTCCGCCCGCATTGGATGGACTCAAGCACGCAAGGCTAGCGCGAGCGTGCCAGCTCCGACACCTGCAGCACCTGCGCGATGCGCAACCCGTCCCAGCGATAGATCAGGTGTTGCGCCTGCACACAGGGCGCAACCACGTTCGGGTAGAACGCGGCGAGGCATTCGCCGCCGGCGTGGCGGGCGCTGTCGAAGACGAGGCCGTTCGAGCCGGCATCGCGTAGCTCGCGCGCCAGCGCGATGCTCACGGCGTAGCTGTCCGGATCATGTGCGCCAGGCCAGCCGCTGCGCAGGTCGTGCAGCTTGCTGTCGAGGCTGGTGCGGTAGCAACGCATCTCGATATCGCAGGCCGGCTCGGTGGTGGCGGCGAGGAAGCGCTCGCGGTGACACACCGTTTCCTCCACGGCGGTGGCCACGCTGTGGACCGCATAGAACACGCCCCAGCTGCCGTCGGAAAAGCGGCTGCCTTCGGGGTTGAGATGGGTGAATGCCGCCATTACCGGGGTGGAACCCGGGCCGCTGATGCGGCGCTCCCCTGGCACCAATTTCAGCGCGCCGGCCTCCTCGCGCAGGCGCGGATTGGCAAGGCCTCGATCGCTAACAGCGCGTCGATATCGGCCGGATCGACGATGCGGTCATACACGCCGACCGGCGGAAACCGGCTGGGCACGATGCGATACGCGTGGCTCCATCGGATGCGCTTGCTCGGTGGCGGGTTGGTCGGCATGTGAAATCCAGGGAGCTCCATTTCGTGGGAACGACTTCAGTCGTGATGCCGCTGATTCCCGTACTTCGCCGACCGCGACGGTGTGCACCGCATCGCTCAACCGCGTTGCGCATCCAGATACTGGCGCACCACATAGAGATCTGCCACGTTGCCGGACAACAACCGCTCAAGCGCGGAGTGGCCGCCGAACAACGGCGCCTGGTTGGGCTTGTGCGGCCAGGCATCGGCCTGGGCCGGATCAGGAAACAGGATCTGCAGCGACTGCCAGATACCCAGCAGGTAACTGATCCGCTCCAGCGTGTCGCGAGCCGGAACGGCATCGCGCTGACGCTTCCACTTGTAGAACGTCGATTCCGGCGGATCGCCAAGCAACTTGCGCTGGTCGGCGATGCGCAGCTTCCAGGCGTCGGCCATGCTGAAAAAAGCACGCAGGCCCGGGCCGGCCAGGTCGCTGACTGGGGTGGATTCATGGTGCGTTTTCGCTGACACGGCACTTCTCCATGTAGAGCCAAGGCTCATTTCTACTGCCGTTGTGCAGCAACAGGGCGTGCCCGACGGGCGGCGAAGCCAGGGCTCGGCCTGATCGATTCAGTGCCCTTGAAGAAAAGCCCCGCCAATCGGCGGGGCTCTTGTTTCACACATGGCCTGGGCGTTCACACCATTCACTACTTCTTGCCAGCCTTCGCGCAGTCACAGCCATAGTCGGGTTCCGGCCCACCTTCGGCAATGAAGCGGTCGATCCGTTTCTCCAGCACCGGCAACGGTACCGAGCCGGTGGACAGCACGGTGTCGTTGAAGTGGCGGATATCGAATTTCGGTCCGAGTGCGGTTTCGGCTTTTGCGCGCAGGTCCAGAATCTTCAGGTAGCCAAGCTCGTAGGACAGCGCCTGGCCGGGCCAGCTGATGTAGCGATCGACTTCGTTGGCGATCTCGCGATCGGACAGGGCGGTGTTCCGGGTCATGTAGTCGATCGCCTGTTGCCGTGTCCAGCCCAGGTGATGGATGCCGGTATCGACCACCAGCCGACAGGCGCGCCACATCTGGTAGGTGAGGTAACCGAACTGCTGGTACGGCGTCTGGTAGATCCCCATGGCGTTGCCGAGGTACTCCGAATAAAGCGCCCATCCTTCACCGTAGGCGGAGATGTAACCGTCACGGCGGAACTCCGGCTGACCGTGGCTTTCGTCGGCCAGCTCAAGTTGCAGCGCGTGGCCGGGATACGACTCGTGCATGGTCAGCGCCGGCATGTTGAACAGCGGCCGCGACTTCAGGTCGTAGGTATTGACCAGATAGACGTCCGGACCGCCGCGGCCGGAGGTGTAGTACGGCGCGATATCGTCCGGCACCGGCTTGATGGTGAAGCGCTCGCGCGGCAGGTGGCCGAAGAATTTCGACAGCTGGCCGTCAACTTCCTTGGCTACCCATGCGGTGCGATCCAGCAGTTCCTGCGGCGTCCTGGCGTAGAACTGCGGGTCGCTGCGCAGGAATTGCAGGAACTCGGGGAAGCTGCCCTTGAAGCCGCTCGCCTTCATCACGGTGAGCATCTGCGCGTGGATTTTCGCCACCTGCTGCAGACCGATCTGATGGATCTGATCGGGGCTGAGGTCGAGCGTGGTGTATTCACGGATCTGCTGGCGATAGAACGCCTTGCCATCCGGCAGCGCCTCGGCCGCCAGGGTGGTGCGCGCCTGCGGTACGTACTCGTCGTCGAAGAACTTCAACAGCTTCGCGTAAGCGGGAATCACCTCATCGCGAATCTCCTGCAGGGCCAGGCCTTGCAGCGCCTGCGCCTGGTCAGCAGGAATCGACGCCGGCATCTGCTTGAACGGCGCGTAGAAACTGCTCTGCAACGGATCCTTCAGATCCGCCACGGCGGCGATCGATACGTCACGCCCCTTCAGCACCTCGCGCGGCACGCTGAAGCCGCGCTTCAGGCCCAACCGCATATTGGCGATCTGCTGGTCGAAATAGGCAGGGATCTGGCCCAGTCGGTCGAGATATTTGCGGTAGTCGTCGGCGCTGCGCAGCTTGTCGCCACCGAGCTCGTAGCCGATGTCCGACCAGAACGCCGAGTCGCTGTTGAAGGGCATCTGCCAGTTCTTGAATTTCTGGTCGGCGACAAAATTGCCGATCTGCTCGCGATAGACCGCATAGTTGACCTGGTTGACTGGCGACAACTGCGCGACGTCGACAGCGTCGAGCTGTTGCAGCACACCCTGCCAGTGCTCCAGCCGTGCTTGCTGGGTCGCTGCATCGACCTGATCCAGACGCGTGTCGGCGGGCCGCGATTCGCCCGAGGCACTGATTCCGGCCTGACCGGTTCGCCACGCCCATTCGTTGCTGTAGATCGCCTTGAAGTGTGCGTCGGCATCCTGGTCCGCGTGGGCGGCACCAACCAGCAGCAACGCCACTATCCCCAGCCATATCCATCTTGTTGCCAGCGTCACGATGCAGCCTCTTGTCTTGTCGTGTTGCCGGACAACGCCGTCGCGGCATCCTCGACGCTCCAGTAATCCAGTGCCGACGCCGGCAACTGGGGCAGGTCCGCGCGCTCCAGCAAGGCGCGTACAAGGTCCTTCAATCGTGCCACACGCAGACTGATGCCACGGGCAGCGAGCCAGTTGGAAAAATCCGCCAGCGACTCCAGCGTGGTGCTGTCCAGGTCGGGTGACTCTTCCAGACTGAGTACCACGGTGCGCCGCCCCGCATGCGCTTCCACGCGCTGCCGTGCCAGCGCCATCACCGCCTCGGCATTGGCGAAGAACAACGGCTGCTCCGGGCGCAGGATCAGCACGTCGGTGGGCTCGACCGCCTGCGGGTGCGCTTCAGCATCGACATAATCGTGACTGGCGCCGAGCCGGCCGAGCACACTGATGCGGGGGGTCGCCAGCTGACGCAGCAACATCACCAGGCTGAAGGCGATCGCCACCAGCAACCCATTCAGGATGCCCAGTGCCAGCACGGCCGACACCGCGGTCAGCGCCACCAGCCGGTCGCGCTTCCACTGCAGGTACGGCTTGAATACCCCCAGCCGCCACGACTTGCTCACGGCATGGATCACGATGGCCGCCAGCACCGGCTCGGGAATGCGCTCGATCCAGCGCAGCAGCAGCGCCACCATCAGCAGCAGTACGCCCGCCGCGATAAGGCCGGCCAGCCGCGAACGCGCACCAGCGGCCTCGTTGGCCGAGGTGCCCGAATAGCCGGCACCGACCGGCATGCCGTGCAGCAGGCCGGACACCGCATTGGCCAGGCCCAGCACCAGCAGGTCGCGATTGGCTTCGACCCGATCGCCATGTTTGAGCGCGAACGCGCGGATCGAGCCGTAGGACTCGGCATACAGGACCAGCAACACGGCAGCCGCCAGCTCGATGCTGGGCAGCCACTGGTCGCTGCTCGGCCACCGTGGCATCACCCAGCTGGGCAGCAGGTCGATCACCCCGGTCAACGCAACGCCGTGAGGGGCCAGCCAAGCGGAAGCGGCGATGCCCAGCACGATCACCAGCAGGCTGCCCGGTATGCGGCGCCAGCGCTCACACAGGAACAACAGCAGCAAGGCGACCACGCCGGTAGCCGCCGTATAGGGCTGGATCTGAGTTAGGGCCTTGAGCACGCTGGCCAGCAATAAAGGCACAAAGTCGCCTTGCAGGGCGGGCAGACCAGTCAGGTTGGGCAGTTGCTTGAGCGCGATCACCGCGGCCAGGCCAAAGGTGAAGCCGCGCAGCACCGGCCGCGCAATCATGTGCGACAAGCCGCCCAGCCGGGCGGCGCCGGCGATCAGGAAGCAGCCACCGGTGAGCAGCACCATGGTCGCCGCCACCGCAGCGCGCACCGCACCTTCCGGGCCGGCCAGCGCCAGCGTGCCGGCGGCGAGCACCGCCGCCGAGGAGGAGGTGGCCGAGACAATCGCGTAGCGACTGCGGCCGAGCAGGCCGTAACAAATCAGACCGACGAACAGGCCGATCACGCCTGCCTGCGGCGGCAGGCCGGCAATGCCGGAATAGGCCACCGCCTCGGGCAGCAACAAACCGGCGATCGACAGGCCGGCGATCACATCCATCAGCATGTCGGGGTGCCGGCTGGCCGGCTTTGACGCAACGCTCATCCGATCGCCCCGCTCCAGCCAGGCAGGTAGCCAGCCTCGTGGGTATGTGCCAGCAACAAGGCCTGCTGCAATGCCTTGTCGGTGATCTTGCCGTCGCGCAACTTGATGCGCGTACGGTAGAAATCGGCCCACAGGAACTCGGCGTAGGGGGTGGCGTCCTTGGCGCATCCGCCAGCCACGCGCACCCGCGCGGCGAGCGTGCGGTAGGGGTCGTCGATGAGCTCGGCGAGGCCGGCGGGAAACGCCTCGTAATCGCTGCGCCGGCCATGCCCGTCGTACGGATGCGCCCAGCGGTTGAACTCCATGGTGCGCCAGAACACCATCGGTTCCAGCCACGAGAAATCGCGCTGGATCAGCACCGAGACTTTTTCCACGCGCTCTTCCAGCAAGGCCAGCCCAAGATGGTGATGGTCGACGATGTAGACATGCTGCTTCGGCCCCAGCACGCCGGGAAAGCAGTGCGCCTCCAGCAACTGCTTGCGCTTCTTTTTGCCCAGCGACTCCCACTCCGCGCGCTTGGCCGCCACCTCGGCCTTGCCCACCGTGAGCTGGGTCGGCCGCAACGCGCCCGGCGCGACCGACAACAATGGATGATGCACACCTGACGACATCGCATGACTCCCGGCGAACCAACCCTGCCGCGCAGCGTACCTGAGCGGCGCGCTGCTGATCAGTCCATGCCGGCGTAGTAGCCGCGCATCGCCTTGAGGTAGGCCTCCATATCGCAGCCCGGACGTTCCTCGAAGCGTTCGGCGGTGTCGTCCAACGACTCGATCCGGTCGGGCCGGAAGTTGCGGAAATCCTGACGCAGGCGGCACCAGCTGCCCAGGGTCCACTTGCCGCCCCAGAACGCCAGGCACAACGGCTCGACCTGGCGCGTGCTGAGCGAGCCGCCCTCGTCGCGATAGGCCAGCTGCAGCACCTGATGCGCCTCGATCGCCGCATGTAGTCTGTCGAGGCGCGCGGCGAACGCGGCGTGGTGCTCGTCACGCCATACCGGCGCATAGATGCGCGTGCGCTCGGAGCGTTCGCGCAAGGCGAGCGGCAACACCGCCTCGATTTTCATCAGCGCCGTCTGCGCCCCCAGCGCCAGCTTTTCACCGGCAAAGGCGCGCACGAACCGCGTGCCGACCACCAGGGCTTCGAGCTCGTCGGCGCTGAACATCAGCGGCGGGATGTCCGAGCCCTTGCGCAGCACATAGCCAACCCCGGCTTCGCCCTCGATTGGCACGCCGGACAGCTGCAGGTCGGCCACATCGCGATAGACCGTGCGCAGCGATACACCCAGGGTCTGCGCTAGCGCGCGCGCCTGCAGCGCGGTACGCCGACCGCGCAGGGCATGGATGATGAGGAACAGGCGATCGGCACGACGCATCCTCGCATCATCGCCGAGGCGGCTGACTGCGAACAGCGCCGAAGGTCATGCCGGTCGTCTTTCACCGCATCAGCTCGACTGCCGGGCCGCCAGTTCGGCATCCTTCGCCGCCGCACGCTGCATCGCCGGGCGTGCCAACACTCGATCGATATACGCTCGAATCACCGGCAACTCGGGCACCAGTTTGAACATGGTCGTCCAGTTGAGTGCCGTGCCCCACAGTACGTCAGCCGCGCTGAAGGTATCGCCGAGCAGATAAGGGCCTTGCTCCAGCTGGTCGACAAGCGCTTTCAGCATGGTGTCGTAATCGCCATACGGCGACATTGCGGATGCCGCGGCCTCACGCTGCATCGACTTGTCCACCACCGCTGGCTCGAAGGAAGAGCCATAGAACACCAGCCAGCGCAGATACGGTCCACGCCGCGGATCGCCAATCGGCGGCGCCAGCCTGGCCTCGGGATAGAGATCGGCAAGGTAGATGAACACTGCCGGCTGTTCGGTAATCAGTGCCTCGCCATGGCGGATCGCCGGCACCTTGCCCATCGGGTTGATCGCCAGATACTCCGGTTTGCGGGTCTCACCTGCCTTGATGTCGAGTACGTGCAGGTCGTAGTCCACGCCCAGCTCCTCGAACAGGGCTCGCGTGCCCCCGGAGCGGGTCTGCGGTGCATGGAAAAAGGTGACCCGGGGTGGCGTGGCGCTGCTCATGATTCTCTCCAGGCGGTGGGTGTGTGGTGATGCGTGTCGGTGAGAGCCGGCGGCAGGCGCTGGCGCGTTGATACCGTCGATCCCTGCGGCTCGAGTGGTCTCGCGTTTGGCCACATGCACGGCCCGTCCAGCAGCAGGCCGCGCAGATGCATCAACTCGTAGGCCTGCAGGATGCGCTTCAGGAGGGGTTTCATGGCCGCCATCTCAGGCCGCCACCGCTTCGCCGACACACCACGGCGGCAGCTGGGCGTGCTTGAACAAGCGATACCAGTCCTCGCGATCAGCGGGGCTGTACAGATCCAGCGTGCGGATGACCTCGCGCGCGAATTCCACGCTGCCCAGATGGCTGGCCGTGATCACGCCGCCGTCGCTGACCGCCAGCACCTCGGCGTCGTACTGATCCACCCCGGTGTAAGCGGGCACCTGGCCGGCGATCTGGCCGGACCAGTTGCCGGTGTGCCGGCATGAGTCAAGCACGCCGGCCCGCGCCAGTGCCAGTACGCCACTGTCGATGCCGGCCACCGGCGCGCCGCCCGCGTGCAACTGGCGGATCATGGCCACCGCCGGATCCCCTTCGCCGCGTTGCCAGAGATGGCCGCCGGGCACGATCAGCAGCGCAGCGCGTGCCAGGTTGAGCTGATCCAGCACCACGTCGGGCTGCACGCACAAGCCGCCCATCGAGGTCACCGCCGCCGCCGAGAAACCCACCGTCTGCACGCGCCAGTCGCCGGGGCGGCGGATCTCGCACAGCGCCAGCGCGGCCTGCCAGTCGGCGAAACCATCGAACACCAGAAAATCCACCGTATCGCGCATGTCATGTCCCTCCCTCATGGACAGCCAGCGTGGCAGCCCCCTGCTGCCAACGTGCTGTCAGCAGGCGTCGGGCTGGCACTGTTCAGCTGGAGCCGGGACAATGCCGGTCTGCCCTGTCACGGACCCACCATGAAGCCCATATCGCTGATCCAGTTCCTGATCGAGGAACGCCGCGCCGGCCACATCAATGCCGAGCTTTCCTTGCTGATCGAGGTCGTTGCGCGCGCCTGCAAGCGGATCGCCGTGGCCACCAACAAGGGCGCACTGGGCGACGTGCTGGGCATGGCCGCCGGCGTCGGCGATGCGGCGAGCATCAACATCCAGGGCGAGGCGCAGAAGAAGCTCGACGTGATCTCCAACGAGATCCTGCTCGAAGCCAACGCCTGGGGTGGTCATCTGGCCGCCTGCGCCTCGGAGGAGATGGAAGACCCGCAGCAGATTCCCGACGGCTATCCGAAGGGCAACCACCTGTTGTTGTTCGATCCGCTGGACGGCTCCTCCAACATCGACGTCAACATCTCGGTCGGCACCATCTTTTCGGTGCTGCGCTGCCCGGACGACGTCACCGAGCCGAAGGTCGAGCACTTCATGCAGCCTGGTACCGAGCAGCTGGCCGCTGGTTACGTGGTGTACGGCCCGGCCACCGTGCTGGTGCTGACCTTCGGCCACGGTACGCACGAGTTCACCCTCGATCGCGAAGTCGGCAGCTTCACGCTGAGCCGGCGCGGCATCCGCATCCCCGAGGAGGCCACCGAGTTCGCCATCAACATGTCCAACCAGCGCCACTGGCAGGCACCGATGCAGCGCTACATCGGCGAACTGCTGGCCGGTACCAGCGGACCGCGCGGCAAGGACTTCAACATGCGCTGGGTGGCCTCGATGGTGGCCGACGTGCACCGCATCGTGACCCGCGGCGGCGTGTTCTTCTATCCGCTGGACGCCAAGATCCTCACCCAGGGCGGCAAGCTGCGGCTGATGTACGAGGCCAACCCGATGGCCTTCATCATCGAGCAGGCCGGCGGCGCGGCGACCACGGGCCGCGAACGGATCATGGAGTTGCAGCCGACCGGGCTGCACCAGCGCGTGCCGGTGTTCCTGGGTTCGAAGAAGGAAGTCGAGGTGGCCACCCACTATCACCGCGAAGCCGACGGCGCGCAGGCCTGAGGCCAGCGATGGCGTCATGCCCGATCGCCGGGGTGGCACCAGGCAAGCGGCTTGCCTCGAGTCTGCCCCGGGCGCGCCATGAACCGGCCATAGACTCGCATCCACTTCCCCTCTCCGAGCCACCACCGCATGGCTGTTCGCTACCTGCTGCCCCTGCTTGCCATGCTCTGCCTGAGTGCCTGCTTCAGCGCCACCCGACCGGTGGTACCGCCAGCACCGGCACCACCGCCCGTCAGGCTGAAGATCGGCCTCGCGCTCGGCGGTGGCGCAGCGAAGGGCTTTGCGCATATCGGCGTGATCAAGATGCTCGAGGCCAGTGGCATCCACCCCGACGTGGTCGCTGGTACCAGCGCCGGCAGCGTGGTCGGTGCGCTGTACGCCAGCGGCATGGACCCGTTCCAGATGCAGCAGATCGCGTTCGGCCTGGACGAGGCGAAGATCCGCGATGTGCGGCTGTTCTCCGGCGGACTGGTGCACGGCCAGGCGCTGCAGGACTACGTCAACCAGCTGCTGCACCAGCAGTCGATCGAACACCTGCGAATGCCGTTCGCGGCGGTTGCCACCGAGCTTGAAACCGGCGCGCGCACGGTGTTCGTTCGCGGCAATACCGGCCAGGCGGTGCGCGCGTCGTGCAGCGTGCCCGGTGTATTCGAGCCGGTCGAAATCGGCGGCCGGCACTATGTCGATGGCGGCGTGGTCAACCCGATCCCGGTGGATGCCGCGCGCCAGCTCGGCGCCGACTTCGTGATTGCGGTGGATATCTCGGCCCGCCCCAGCGGCACCAACCCGCAGGGCATGATGAACATCGTCGGCCAGTCGATCACGATCATGGGCCAGCAACTGGGGGCCAGGGAGATCGCTCGGGCGGACGTGGTGATCCGACCCGACCTGGGCGGCATCGGCCCCACCGATTTCGAGCAGAAGAACCAGGCCATCCTGCAAGGCGAAAAGGCAGCGCTGGCGGCAATCCCGCAAATCCGCGCCCAGCTCGCCGCGATGGAAGCGTCGCGACAGGCCGCCGCGCTCGCACGGAGGCCACCGCCGGCCGAGCGCTGACCTTTGCCACTTGGCGTCGGTCGGTGAGGGCTGTAGCGTGCCTGCTCCCCCGTGCCGGAAGCTGCCCATGTTGAAACGATCCCTGCTGCCCGTGTCGCTGTTGCTGGCCACGGGGTTGCTGCCTCGTGCCTTCGCCGCCGCGCCCGCGGTGGACCCGCGCATCGAACAACTGCTGAGCGAACTGGGCAAGGTGCAGCCGATCGAAGCGGCGGCGATCTCGCCCGATGGCAAGCAGCTGGCCTGGGTGGTCGAGCGCAAGGGCAGGTCGACGATGGTGGTGGCCAACGCCGATGGCAGCCGTCCGCATGGTCTGGCTGACGCGGGCCCGGCAGGGGATTGCGCGCAGTCCGGCATCGCCTGGGCACCCGATTCAAGCCACCTCGCCTTCGTGGCGAACTGCAGCGTCGACCTGACCAGCACCCGGGTGATGCAGAACGCGATCTATCTGGCCGACACCCGCAGCGACGCGGCACCGGCGCCGCTGGCCCAACTGCAAGGCTATGTACGCGCCCTGCAATGGACCGCCGACGGCAAGTCGCTGGGTTTCCTTTATGTGCCCGGCGCCACCCGCCGCGCCAGCGCGGTGGCCGCCGCCAAACCGGCTGCCGGCGAAGTCGGCGTAGCCGGCGTGGAAGTGCAGCGCGTGGCCAGCCTCGACCTGGCCAGCCATGCCGTGCACGAGCTCACCCCGGCGAACCTCTACGCCTACGAATTCAACTGGTCGCCCGATGGCTCGCGGATCGCCTATACCGCCGCGCCGCCGCCGGGCGACAACAACTGGTGGGTGGCCAAGCTCTACCTGCAACCGGCGCGGGCCGGCGCGCGCGCCAGCGTGCTGGTCGACCCCGCGAACCAGGGCAGCGGTTCCCTGCATGGCTTGCAGATAGCCTTGCCGCGCTGGTCGCCGGACGGCTCGCGGATCGCCTTCATCGGCGGCCTGATGAGTGACCAGGGCGCCACCGGCGGCGACATCTACGCGGTGGCCGCCAGCGGCGGTGTCGCGCTGAACCTCACGCCGAACATCCACGTCACGCCGTCGTGGCTGCGCTGGACCGACGCGAACAGCTTGCTGGTCAGCCAGATCAGCAACGGCCAGAGCCAGCTGGCCCGCTACACGGTGGCGGCGCGCACAGCGCAGCAGCAGAAAATCTATTTCACCCTGCCGGCCAGCATCGGCGACGGCAGCGCGGCAATGGCCGTGTCGCTCTCCAGCGACCACCGGCAACTCGCCTTCGTGCAAAGCTCCTACACCGCCGCCGCGGAAGTGCACGCCGGCGCCCTGACCGACACCGCGCCAGCCGCCGTCACCGCGATCAATGCCGCGCTCAAGCCCTCGTGGGGCAAGGCGGTCTCGGTCGAGTGGAACCACCGGGGCCTCCACGTGCAGGGCTGGCTGATGTATCCGGCCCACTACGCCGCGAAGCAGACCTACCCGATGATCGTCAGCGTGCACGGGGGCCCGTCGAGCGCGGTGATTCCGCGCTGGCCCGGTGTGGGCTACGGCAGCGTGCCGTTCTCCGCACTGGGCTATTTCGTGTTCATGCCGAACCCGCGCGGCAGCTTCGGCCAGGGCGAAAAATACGTGCAGGCGAACCGCAAGGACTTCGGCTACGGCGACCTGCACGACATCCTTGCCGGCATCGATGCGGTGGAGAAGATGGCGCCGGTGGACGACCACCGGCTCGGTCTCACCGGCTGGAGCTACGGCGGCTTCATGAGCATGTTCGCGCCCACGCAGACCCAACGCTTCCACGCCGTGGTTGCCGGCGCGGGCATCGCCAACTGGCAGAGCTACTACGGTGAAAACCTGATCGACCAGTGGATGCCGCCGTTCTTCGGCGCCACCGTCTACGACGATCCGGCGGCATATGCGAAGAGCTCGGCGATCAACTTCATCAAGCAGGTGAAGACGCCGATGCTGATCGTGGTCGGCGACCGCGACGCCGAGTGCCCGGCGCCGCAATCGTTCGAGATGTGGCATGCGCTGCGCGCGCAGGGCGTGCCTACCGCGCTGGTGGTGTACCCCAACGAGGGTCACCACTTCGTCGATCCCGCACATCAACGGGATGTGCTGCAGCGGGCGCTGGGCTGGTTCGCAAAATACCTGCCGGCCAGCGGCTGACTGGCATGGGTAGATGGTCCACTCCGGCATCGCACCGGAGTGGGCCGATCCTCACGACTCGGGTGGATCGCGCCGGCGCGTATGGTTGACGGCGCCGACGATGCCACCGCCCAGCAACACCACCGCGCCGACAATGATCCATTGCGCGGGCACGTGCAGCATGAAGGCGGCATAGGCAAGGCCACCGATCACAATGACCATACCGATCAGATAAAGCGAAAATGAGGACATGGATGTCTCCCGGTCTGTCGGCCAGCACGGGAGGCGCGCCGGCGCACGTGGCAAGATTGCCCGTGTGCAGTGGTCGATTTGAGCGGTATCGCCATCAGCGGCGCGTGAAGCCCGCAAGTTCGCGGTCGATTCAGAACCGCCGCCCCTGCGGCGACGGTTGGATTGGCGGCGCGAGGCGCGAAGTATCCGGCTCGAGTTCGCGAGCATGCGCGAAGTCGTGCTTCCGACATGCCAGGTCGAGTCGCCGGTGCGGCAGGACCGTGACCACGCTCCTGCCACCGCCGCGATGGGGCGTTATCATGCTCGCCAGCGGCCACCGTGGCCGGTGTTTTCCCGTGCATCCGAGGCCCATCATGCGCTGGTTGTTACTTGTATTTACCCCGTTTGCCTATGTGCTCAGTTTTACCCGTCACAGTGCCGGCGCGATGGGTTGGTGGCTGTTGTTCGCCATCATCGGCACCATCGCTACCGGGCTGGCGTTTGCGCACGCGCGTATTGCCATCGGCGCGCGCAATGACAGCCTGTCCGAATACGAGCTGCAGCGGCTACGCGAAACCCACAATGCGGCCATCCAGGAGCACGACCGGCCGGCGTCTTGAAGTCAGCGCTCAGTTCGCCGCTTTCGGCGGTGGCGCCAGTTCACTGAGCATGGCTTCACGCATCAGGTATTTCTGCACCTTGCCGGTGACGGTCATCGGAAACGCATCCACGAAACGGACGTAGTGCGGCACCTTGAAGTGGGCCAGCCGATGTCGGCAATAGTCCTGGATCTCTGCTTCGCTGGATGGGCTGCCTTCGCGCAGGCGGATCCACGCACAGATCGTCTCCCCCAGCCGCGCATCAGGTATGCCGAACACCTGCACGTCCTGCACCTTGGGATGCGTGTACAGGAACTCCTCGATCTCGCGCGGGTACACATTTTCGCCACCGCGGATGATCATGTCCTTGAGCCGACCGACGATGCGGCAGTAGCCGGCCTCGTCGAGCACGGCCAGATCGCCGGTGTGCATCCAGCGTGCGGCGTCGATCACCTCGCGAGTGCGTTCCTCATCACCCCAGTAGCCAAGCATGACCGAATAGCCGCGGGTACACAGTTCACCCGGCGTGCCACGCGGCACCACGCGGCCGTGTTCGTCGACCAATTTCACCTCCAGCTGCGGATGGATGCGCCCGACGCTGTCGACACGACGTTCCAGCGGATCCTCCGGCACCGTCTGGAAGCTCACCGGACTGGTCTCCGTCATGCCATAGGCGATGGTGATCTGCTCCATGTGCATCTCGCTGACCACGCGGCGCATCACTTCGATCGGACACGGCGAGCCGGCCATGATGCCGGTGCGCAGACTGCTCAGATCGAAACGATGAAATTCCGGATGCTCCAGCTCGGCGATGAACATCGTCGGCACGCCGTGCAGGCCGGTGCAACGCTCCTCCGCCACGGTTTCCAGCGTGGCCAGCGCATCGAAACCCTCGCCCGGGATCACCATGCAGGCGCCATGGGTGACGCAGGCGAGGTTACCCAGCACCATCCCGAAGCAGTGGTAGAACGGCACCGGGATGCATAGTCGATCCTGCTCGGTAAGGCGCATCGCCTGGCCCACGAAATAGCCGTTGTTGATGATGTTGTGGTGGGTCAGCGTGGCGCCCTTGGGCGCGCCGGTGGTGCCGGACGTGAACTGGATATTCACCGCATCGTCGAAACCCAGCTCCGCTTGCAGCGCATGCAGCCGTCCCGTCCCGGCAGCCTCGCCGTGTGCCAGCAACTGCTGCCAGCTGCGCGTACCGGCGGCCTGCGCCTCCTCGTCGAGCAGGATCACCTCGCGCAGATCCGGCAACCGGGCCGCGTTCAAAGCACCCGGTGTACTGCCAGCCAGCTCGGGTACCAGCTCGCTGAGCAGGTCCAGGTAGTGCGAGGTCTTGAAGCGGCGCGGCAAGACCAGCGCGCGGCAGCCGACCTTGTTCAGCGAGTACTCCAGCTCATGCCCGCGATACGCCGGATTGATGTTGACCAGGATCAGGCCAGCCTTGGGCACGGCGAACTGCAGCACCACCCATTCGGCCCGATTCGGCGCCCAGATGCCGACCCGGTCACCGCGTTGCAGGCCCAGCGCCAGCAAACCCGCAGCGGCCCGTTCAACTTCGGCGTGGAATTGGCGGTAGTTCATGCGCACGTTCTGCGCGCGCACCACCAAGGCCGGGCGTTCCGGAAAGGTCGTGCTGATGCGGTCGAGCAACGAACCCAGGGTGTCGCTCAGCAAGGGTCTGATGCTGGCGCCATGGACATAGCTTGGCTTGGATCTCATCGATGATCTCCGTCGACCCGCTGGTGGATCGGGCGGCCAGCATAGCGGCCGCAGGGTGTCCGGCGTCAGATCAGCGCGGCCTCACGACCGCGGCACCTCGGTACGCGGCATATATCAGCGGCAAAGCGCACGCGCCATGCCGCCGCATACTTTCTCCGTCAGGCCAGGCGTCAAAGTCGACAGCCTCCACCCTGCTTACCTTGCCGATCCACCGGCACGCACGCCCCCGTGGTAGGCGCGGATCAGCCCGCGCGCGGCGCACCGATGGGCAGCACTTCGCGTTGATGGGCGTCATTGATGACTTCCGCCGCCGACAGGTAGAACGCGAGCGCCGCTGTGATCAGACCGCCGTAACCACCGGCGACGTGCAATGCACTCATGCCAGTCCATTCACCTGCCGCCAGCAGGAAGAAGGTGATCCACAGTGCCAGGAAGATGAACTGCAATGCGCGCGGCTTCTTGAGCGTGGCGACCCACATGTAGAAGGAGAACACGCCCCACAGGAACAGATACCAGCCGACAAAGCTGGCAGGCACCTTGTCGTGCGCGAACTCCAGGAACAGCGCGAACGACCACCAGAATGCGCCATAACTGAGGAAGGCGGTGGTGCCGAAGGTATTGCCGCTGGGCATTTCCATCACGCCGGCGATCATTTGCGCGGTACCGCCAAAAGCCAGGGCCACGGCCAGTACCATCGGCATCGCGCCGCCGTCGAACCAGCCGACATTGATGATGCTCAGCAACCATGTCGTCAGGGCGAAGCCAGCCAGACCCAACGGGGCGGGGTTCGCGAATTTTTTCACGACGTTCTCATTGCTCATTGTTGGAATCTCCCCTCGAATTGATTCAGATAAATTGCTTTGCCACGCTATTGCCAACGCCTTGCCTCTCCCCCGCGTCGGAGTCCAAGTGAGCATGGTGGTGCTGCAGCGCGCGCCGCTATTCGCCTTTGGTCGTACATCGACCAAAGTCCAGTTGTTCGCCGCAGCGCTCTGCGCTTTGCGCGGCTACACTCGATTCATGCCTGAGCCTTCGGGTATCAATCGACTAACCTTGGTTTGCATTCAGTCGCAGGAGATCTGTCATGTCGAAGCTCCATCCGGTCAATTCCCAATTTGCCGCCACGGCACGTGTGCGTCTTGACGACTACAAGCGCCTTTACGCCGAGTCGATCAGCGATCCGAACGGCTTCTGGGGGCGCATTGGCCAGCGTCTGGATTGGATCAGCCCACCAACCAAGGTCAAGGACGTCTCGTTCGACCAGAGCGACCTGCACATCCGCTGGTACGAGGACGGCCAGCTCAACGTCAGCGCGAATTGCCTCGATCGCCAGCTGGCCAAGCGCGGCGACAAGACCGCGATCATCTTCGAGGGTGACGACCCGAACGACTCACGCCGGATCAGCTATCGCGAGCTGCACGCCGAGGTATGCAAGTTCGCCAACACGCTCAAGCATCTGGGGATAGTCAAGGGCGACCGCGTGGCGATCTATTTGCCGATGATTCCCGAGGCCGCGGTGGCCATGCTGGCCTGCACCCGGCTCGGCGCGGTCCATTCGGTGGTATTCGGCGGCTTTTCGCCGGATTCGCTGGCCGGCCGCATCGCGGACTCCGCAGCGAAAGTGGTGATCACGGCGGACGAAGGCCTGCGCGCAGGCAAACACATTCCGTTGAAGGTAAACGTGGACGCCGCGCTCGAACGCGCCGGTACCAACAGCGTGGAGACCGTCATCGTGGTGCGTCGCACCGGCGGCGTGGTGCCGATGCAGTCGCCGCGCGATCGCTGGTATCACGTGCTGATGGAAGGCCAGTCGGCGGATTGCCCGCCGACTCCGGTCGAGGCCGAACATCCGCTGTTCATCCTGTATACCTCCGGCTCCACCGGCAAACCCAAGGGTGTGCTGCACACCACCGGCGGCTATCTGGTGTTCGCCAGCTACACGCATGAACTGGTGTTCGACCTGCGCGAGGACGATGTCTACTGGTGCACCGCCGATGTCGGCTGGGTCACCGGACACAGTTACGTGGTGTACGGACCGCTCGCCAACGGCGCCACCACGGTGATGTTCGAAGGGGTACCGAACTACCCGGACGTGAGCCGCTTCTGGCAAGTGATCGACAAGCACAAGGTGAGCCTGTTCTATACCGCGCCGACCGCCATTCGCGCCCTGATGCGCGACGGCGAGGCGCCGGTGAAAGCCTGCTCACGTGCGTCGCTGCGGTTACTCGGCACGGTCGGCGAGCCGATCAACCCGGAAGCCTGGGAGTGGTATCACCGGGTGGTGGGCGACGAGCGTTGCCCGATTGTCGACACCTGGTGGCAGACCGAGACCGGCGGCATCCTGATTACCCCGCTACCCGGAGCGATCGCCACCAAGCCAGGCTCGGCCACCCTGCCGTTCTTCGGCATCAAGCCATCGATCGTGGACGCTGACGGCAATGTGAAAGAGGGCGCGACCGAGGGCAACCTGCTGATCAGCGACTCCTGGCCCGGCCAGATGCGCACCATCTATGGTGATCACCAGCGCTTCATCGACACCTATTTCAGTGCCTATCCCGGCAATTATTTCACCGGCGACGGCGCGCGGCGCGACGAGGATGGCTACTACTGGATCACTGGCCGCGTCGACGACGTGATCAATGTCAGCGGCCACCGCCTCGGTACGGCCGAGGTGGAGAGCGCACTGGTGGCTCATCCCAAAGTCGCCGAGGCCGCCGTGGTCGGCTGCCCGCACGACATCAAGGGCCAGGGTATCTACGCGTACGTCACCCTGATTGCCGGCGAGACCGGCACGGACGAATTGCGCAAGGAGCTGATCGCCTGGGTACGCAAGGAGATCGGCCCGATCGCCACACCTGACTACCTGCAGTGGGCGCCGGCTCTGCCGAAGACCCGCTCGGGCAAGATCATGCGTCGGATCCTGCGCAAGATCGGCGAGAACCTGCCCGACCAGCTGGGCGACATCACCACCCTCGCTGACCCGGGCGTGGTGAAGAGCCTGGTGGACGAACGGTTGATCAAGTGAAACGGTAGGAGCGCACCCTGTGCGCGATGCTCTCACCACCACCGGACAAAAGCATCGCGCACAGGGTGCGCTCCTACATTCCCGACGAAGCCCATGCCCGACATTCTGATTGCCGACGATCATCCGTTGTTCCGCGACGCTCTGCGGCGCGCGGTGCTGGGTGCCGTACCGGAGGCTCTCGTGCATAGCGCCGACAGCGTGCATGCCTTGCTGGGACTGATCGAGCAGTTTCCCGATGCCGAGCTGCTGCTGCTCGACCTGCACATGCCCGGCGCCCGCGGCTACTCGGCGCTGGCGCACATCCGCGGCCAGTATCCCGGGCTGCCGACCATCGTGGTGTCCGGCCACGAGGAGGCGCTGGTCGCCCGCCGCGCGCTGGCCCACGGTGCATCTGCCTACGTGCCGAAATCCACTTCGGCCGAAGACATCGTCATCGCGATCCGCGCGGTGCTCGATGGCGACGTGTGGCACCCGCAGGGCCTGCTCGGCGAACCGACCGAGTTGCGACCCGATGAGGCAGCGGCAGCCGCGCAGATTGCCACGCTCACGCCACAGCAGTTCCGCGTGATGAGCATGATCGCCGAGGGTCTCCTCAACAAGCAGATCGCCTTCGAATTGACTGTTTCCGAGGCCACGGTCAAGGCACACATGACCGCGATCATGCGCAAGCTGAGCGTGAACAACCGCACCCAGGTGGCCCTCATCGCCAGCCAGCTGGCCGTGGACAAGGAAGTCATGCAGGCACCGCCGGCCCATGAGGAGTGAGCGGGCCGAAAATCGGCTACCGCCACCCGGAGTCGGAAACAGCAGCGTTCTGCCGACCCGTCGCTGACCGGACGGGCCACGCCACAGCTTGCCAGGAACGTGTGCCCTCGTGGCCGTAGCTTGATGGGCCCCGGGTTGCCGACCATAGCCGCTTGCACCTGGCTCGGGTGATGCCGGATCGCCGTCGCTTGGCCGTCCATTCCCTGTGGATCTGATGGCGCCATGGATCAGCCGTCCAGACTTATAAACGGCCAATTGGCCTGGCCTCATTGTTTTCTTGCCTTTTTGTTGCGTCGCACTATAGTCAATCCTCCCCCATACTCCTGGGAGTGGAGAGAATGGATCAGCCGCACGCGCAGGGTCTTTACGATCCCCGCAACGAACATGACGCCTGTGGCGTGGGTTTTGTTGCCCACATCAAGGGACGTAAAAGCCACGCCATTATTCAGCAGGGCCTGCTGATCCTGCGCAATCTGGATCACCGCGGCGCCGTGGGAGCCGACCCGCTGATGGGCGACGGCGCCGGTATCCTGATCCAGATCCCCGACCAGTTCTACCGCGAGGAGATGGCGCTGCAGGGCATCGCGCTGCCGCCACCGGGCGAGTATGGCGTCGGCATGGTGTTTCTACCCAAGGAGCAGGCGTCGCGACTGGCCTGCGAACAGGGGCTGGAGCGCGCGGTACAGGCCGAGGGCCAGGTGGTGCTGGGTTGGCGCGACGTGCGTATCGACGCCAGCATGCCGATGTCGCCCGCGGTTCGTCATCGCGAACCGGTGATCCGCCAGATTTTCATCGGGCGAGGTCCGGACATCATGGTGCCGGACGCGCTGGAGCGTAAGCTCTACGTGATCCGCAAGACTTCAAGCCATGCCATCCGCGCACTGAACCTGAAGCATGGCAAGGAGTATTTCGTTCCTTCCATGTCCACGCGCACCGTGGTCTACAAGGGGCTGTTGCTGGCCGACCAGGTCGGCCAGTACTACCTGGATCTGGTTGACCCGCGCACGATCTCGGCGCTGGCGCTGGTGCACCAGCGCTTCTCCACCAACACCTTCCCCGCATGGGAACTGGCCCACCCTTACCGCATGATTGCGCACAACGGCGAGATCAATACGGTCAAGGGCAACGTCAACTGGATCAGCGCGCGCACCGGCGCCATCTCCTCGCCCGTGCTCGGTGACGACCTCGCCAAACTGTGGCCACTGATCTACCCCGGCCAGTCCGACACCGCCTCGTTCGACAACTGCCTCGAACTGCTCACGATGTCGGGATACCCGCTGTCGCAGGCGATGATGATGATGATTCCCGAGGCATGGGAGCGTCACACGCTGATGGACGACAACCATCGGGCGTTCTACGAGTATCACGCCGCGATGATGGAGCCGTGGGACGGCCCTGCGGCAATCGCCTTCACCGACGGCCGCCAGGTCGGCGCCACGCTTGATCGCAACGGCCTGCGTCCGGCCCGCTACATCATCACCGACGACGACCTGGTGATCCTGGCCTCGGAGGCGGGCGTGCTGCCGATCGCCGAATCGCGGATCGTCAAGAAGTGGCGGCTGCAGCCCGGCAAGATGCTGCTGATCGACATGGAAGCGGGGCGCATCATCGACGACAAGGAACTGAAGGACCAGCTTGCCAACGCCAAGCCCTACAAGCAGTGGATCGAGCACATCCGCATCAAGCTGGACGATCTTCCCGAGCCGCCTGTCGAATCACGTGCCGGTGACAGCCTGCTCGATCGCCAGCAGGCCTTCGGCTACAGCCAGGAGGACCTGAAGTTCCAACTGCTGCCGATGGCGCAGGAAAGCCAGGAGGCGATCGGCGCGATGGGCAACGACTCGCCGTTGGCGGTGCTGTCCGATCACAACAAGTCGCTTTACAATTATTTCCGCCAGCTGTTCGCGCAAGTGACGAACCCGTCGATCGACCCGATCCGCGAACAGCTGGTGATGTCGCTGGTGTCCTTCATCGGGCCCAAGCCGAATCTGCTGGACATCAACAACATCAACCCGCCGCTGCGGCTGGAGGTGTCGCAACCGGTGCTGGATTTCGCCGAGATGGCCAAGATCCGAAAAATCGGACGCTACTCCAAGGGCAAGTTCCGCAGCTTTGAACTGGACATCACCTATCCCGCAACCTGGGGCAAGGAGGGCATCGAGGCGCGCCTGGCCTCACTGTGCGCGCAGGCGGTGGACGCGATCCGCCAGGGCCACAACATCCTGGTGGTGTCCGATCGCCGGGCTGACCACCTGCGCGTGGCGATCCCCGCCCTGCTCGCGACCTCGGCGGTACACCAGCACCTGGTCACTCGCGGCCTGCGCACCAGCACCGGACTGGTGGTGGAAACCGGGTCGGCGCGGGAGGTGCATCACTTCGCCCTGCTGGCCGGCTACGGCGCCGAAGCGATCCATCCCTATCTGTCGATGGAGGTGCTGGCGCAGCACTTCGCCAGCAGCCCGGACGGGATCACCCCGGACACGGCGATTCACAACTACATCAAGGCCATCGACAAGGGCCTGCAGAAGGTGATGTCCAAGATGGGCATTTCCACCTACATGTCCTATACCGGCGCGCAGATATTCGAGGCGGTGGGCCTGAATGGCGACCTGGTCGACAAGTACTTCACGGGCACCAGCTCCAATATCGAGGGCATCGGTCTGTTCGAGGTAGCCGAGGAAGCCCTTCGCCAGCACGCGGCAGCCTACGGCGACGACCCTGTCCTGGCCGATGCGCTCGACGTCGGCGGTGAATACGCCTGGCGCACGCGCGGCGAGGAGCACATGTGGACGCCGGATACGATCGCCAAACTCCAGCACGCCACCCGCGCCAACAACGCGTCGACGTACAAGGAATATGCGCAACTCATCAACGACCAGACCCGGCGCCACATGACGCTGCGGGGGTTGTTCGAGTTCCGCATCGATCCGTCGGTCGCCATTGCTGTCGACGAGGTGGAACCAGCGAAGGAAATCGTCAAGCGCTTCGCCACTGGCGCCATGTCGCTCGGCTCGATCTCTACCGAAGCCCATGCCACGCTGGCCGTGGCGATGAACCGCATCGGCGGCAAGTCCAACACGGGCGAAGGTGGCGAGGACGAGGCGCGCTACCAGAACGAACTGCGCGGCATCGCGACCAAGTCGGGGGACACCCTCGGCAGCATCATCGGCAAGGAGCATATCGAGAGCGACATCGCCTTGCAGCCTGGCGACTCGCTGCGCTCGCGCATCAAGCAGGTCGCCTCCGGCCGCTTCGGCGTCACCGCCGCTTACCTGGTATCCGCCGACCAGATCCAGATCAAGGTTTCGCAAGGCGCCAAGCCCGGCGAAGGGGGGCAACTGCCTGGCCACAAGGTGTCCACGTACATCGCCAAGCTGCGCTACTCGGTGCCGGGCGTGGGCCTGATCTCGCCGCCGCCGCACCACGACATCTACTCGATCGAGGACCTGGCCCAGCTCATCCACGACCTGAAGAACTGCAACCCGCAGGCCTCGATCTCGGTGAAGCTGGTCTCCGAGGTAGGCGTGGGCACGGTTGCAGCGGGCGTGGCCAAGTCCAAGGCCGACCATGTGGTGATTGCCGGCCACGATGGAGGCACCGGTGCCTCGCCATGGTCATCGATCAAGCATGCCGGCACGCCGTGGGAACTCGGCCTGGCCGAAACCCAGCAGACCCTCGTACTGAACCAGCTGCGCGGCCGCATTCGCGTGCAGGCCGACGGCCAGATGAAGACCGGTCGCGACGTGGTGGTCGGTGCCCTGCTTGGCGCCGATGAATTCGGCTTTGCCACCGCACCGTTGGTGGTGGAGGGCTGCATCATGATGCGCAAGTGCCACCTCAACACGTGTCCGGTCGGGGTGGCCACCCAGGATCCGGTGCTGCGAAAGAAGTTCGCGGGCAAGCCCGAACACGTCGTCAACTTCTTCTTCTTCATCGCTGAAGAGGTGCGCCAGATCATGGCCCAGCTGGGTATCCGGCGCTTCGACGACCTGATCGGCCGCGCCGATCTGCTCGATACGCGCCAGGGTGTTGAGCACTGGAAAGCGCGCGGGCTGGACTTTTCCCGCGTGTTCTACCGGCCCGAGGTCCCCGCGGAAGTTGCCCGCTATCACGTGGAGTCGCAGAACCATGGCCTGGAGAAGGGTGGCAAGGCGCTCGACCACGTGCTGATCGAGAAGGCCCACCCGGCGCTGGAACGTGGTGAGAGAACCAGCTTCATTGTCAGTGTGCGCAACGTCAACCGCACCGTGGGTACGATGCTGTCGGGCGAGGTAGCGCGTCGCCACGGTCATGCCGGCCTGCCCGACGACACCATCCACGTGCAACTGGACGGGATCGCCGGACAAAGCTTCGGCGCCTTCCTGGCGCACGGCATCACCCTGGACCTGGTCGGTGAAGGCAACGACTACGTCGGCAAGGGCCTTTCCGGCGGCCGCATCATCGTGCGTTCGCCGAACGACTTCCACGGCTTCGGCCCGGAACACATCATCGTTGGCAATACCGTGCTGTATGGCGCAACCGAAGGCGAGGCTTATTTCAATGGCGTAGCCGGCGAACGCTTTGCCGTGCGCAACTCCGGGGCCCGCGCGGTGGTCGAGGGACTGGGTGACCACGGCTGCGAGTACATGACCGGTGGCACCGTGGTGGTGCTGGGCGAAACCGGGCGCAACTTCGCGGCCGGCATGTCTGGTGGCGTAGCGTTTGTGTACGACCCGGACGGCACGTTCGAGCGCAAGTGCAACTTCGACATGGTGGCACTGGAACCCGTGCTGTCTGCCGTGGAGCAGGAGCTGCGCGTGCCCATCAACCTGTGGCACGCCGTCGAGCGCGGCGGTATCCGGTCAACCGACGAGGCGATCCTGCGCCAGCTGATCGAGGCGCACTTCCGGTACACCGGAAGCTTCCGTGCCAAGGCCATTCTGCATGACTGGCAAGCGACACGCTCGCGTTTCATGAAAGTGATGCCGAGCGAATATCAGCGCGCACTCATCGAAGCACACCGCGATGCTGTGCCCGCGTCCACCGAGAAAGCCACGGCCTGAGCCACAAGGGGAATACACGACACATGGGCAAGATCACCGGCTTTCTCGAATACCCGCGGCTGCACGAGGCCAGCGAGGCACCGGCGCAACGCAAGAAGCACTGGCGCGAGTTTTCCAGGCATCTCAGTGACAGCGATGCCGGCATCCAGGCAGCGCGCTGCATGGACTGCGGCATTCCGTTTTGTCACAACGGTTGTCCGGTCAACAACATCATTCCCGACTTCAACGAGCTGGTTTACCGGCAGGACTGGAAGCAGGCGCTTGATGTCCTGCACTCCACCAACAACTTCCCTGAATTTACCGGGCGCGTGTGCCCGGCGCCGTGCGAAGCCGCCTGCACGCTGAACATCAACAGTGATGCGGTCGGCATCAAGTCGATCGAACACAAGATCATCGACAAGGGCTGGGAGGAAGGTTGGGTGACGGCCCAGCCGGCCGCGCAGCAGACCGGCAAAACGGTGGCCGTGGTCGGCTCCGGCCCCGCCGGGCTCGCCGCCGCGCAACAGTTGGCGCGGGCGGGACATGCGGTGACGGTGTTCGAGAAAAGCGATCGGATCGGCGGCCTGCTGCGCTACGGCATCCCGGACTTCAAACTGGAGAAAAGCCACATCGACCGGCGGGTGGAGCAGCTGCGCGGTGAAGGTGTGCAATTCCGCTGCGGCGTGTTCGTGGGCGAGGCCTCCGATGCGGCGGCCCATGGCGAGGTCGAGGCGATTCCGCCAGAACAATTGAAGCGGGATTTCGATGCGGTGGTGATCGCCGGCGGTGCAGAGGCACCGCGCGACTTGCCGGTGCCGGGTCGCGAATTGAAGGGAGTCCATTTCGCCATGGATTTCCTGCCGCAGCAGAACAAGGTGGTGGCCGGCGACAAGCTCAGACAACAGATCCTGGCCACCGCCAGACATGTGGTGGTGATTGGCGGTGGCGATACCGGCTCCGATTGCGTGGGCACCTCGAACCGCCATGGCGCAGCCTCGGTTACCCAGTTCGAATTGCTGCCGCAGCCGCCTGTGCAGGAGAACAAGCCTCTCGTGTGGCCGTACTGGCCGATTCGCCTGCGCTCATCCAGCTCACACGAGGAAGGCTGCCAGCGCGATTGGGCGGTAGCGACCAAGCGCTTCAACGACGACGGCAAGGGCAACGTCAAGAGCCTCACCGCGGTGCGCCTGGAGTGGAAGGACGGCAGGATGCTCGAGCTGGCTGACAGCGAGTTCGAGATCCCGGCCAGCCTGGTGCTGCTGGCCATGGGCTTCGTCTCACCGGTGCAGAATGTTCTGGATGCCTTCGGTGTTGAGAAGGACGCGCGCGGCAATGCCAAGGCGACGACGGATGGCGCGGCTTGCTACCAGACCAGCGTCAGCAAGGTCTTTGCCGCCGGTGACATGCGACGCGGGCAGTCGCTGGTGGTGTGGGCCATTCGCGAGGGGCGGCAATGCGCCCGCGCGGTGGACACGTTCCTGATGGGCAGTTCCACCCTGCCACGCTGAAACCGGTGCCGGCAGTGAACCGCGCGTTGCTCATTCGATGCGCTGGGTGCCCTGCGGGCGCAACGGCGCCGCCAGCAGCGCACGCAAGGCCGCCGGCCTCACCGGCTTGTGCAGCAACGGGTATCCCAGCGCGCGCGCGCGCTGCTTCAACTCAGTGCTACCGTCGGCGGTAATCATTGCCACCGGCGGCAACGGTGCACAGGTCAACTGCAATTGCTGCAACGCCTCGATGCCGTCGACATCATCGGCCAAATGGAAGTCGGCCAGGATCAGGTCGATCGGGCCACGCATCAGTTCGCAGCGAGCCTGCTCGACATCCAGTGCAAGACGACAATCGACACCCCAGCGACTGAGTAGCGCACGCATGCCTTCCAGGATCGTCGAATCGTTGTCTATGCACAACACGGTCAACGGCAACTGCTTGTCCGGACCGGTGCGCTCCACCCGCTGTCGACGTGGTGGCACCGACGCGTTGCGCGGAACAGTCACGGCGAAGCAACTGCCATGGTCGACGCGTGAGTGCAGGTCGAGCCGATGGCCGAGGATACCCGCCAGGCGGTCACAGATTGACAAGCCCAGACCCAGGCCCTTTTCGCCCCAAGGCGAGGGCTGCTCCAAGCGCTGGAACTCATCAAAGATCCTTGCCCGCTGATCAGCCGCGATGCCGGGACCGGAATCCCACACTTCGATGCGCACATGGACACCGAGTCGGCGTGCGCCGAGCAATACAACTCCCTTGCTGGTGTAGCGCAGGGCGTTGGAGAGAAAATTCTGCAGGACCCGACGCAGCAATTGTGGATCGCTGCGCACCGCCAACGTGGTTGGAACCACCCGCAGACGCAGGCCACGCTGTTCGGCGACCACGGCGAACTGGGCCTGGAGCGACTCGAACAACTCACTCAAGGCGAAGCCGCCAACCTCCGGGCGATAGCTGCCTGTGTCGAGGCGAGAGGTATCCAGCAGGGCATCGAGCAGATCCTCGGCGGCGCGGAACGAGGCGTCGATGCGCTCAGCCAGGGTGCTGGCCTCCGCATCCAGCCCGGGATGCTGGCGCAACGCCGAGGTGAACAATCGCGCCGCGTTCAGCGGCTGCAAGAGATCGTGGCTGGCGGCAGCAAGGAAACGGGTCTTGGAGACGTTCGCCGTCTCCGCCGCACGGCGCGCATGAGCTGTGGCCACCAAGGCTTCGGACAGTTCTGCCGTGCGTTGCTCGACCCGTTGCTCAAGGGTCTCGTTGACCTCGATCAGCGCCTGCTCCGCGTTCTTGTAGGCGGTGACGTCGGTGTAAGTAGTAACGTAGCCACCGCCGGGCAGCGCCCTGCCGCGCATCTCGATCACGCTGCCGTCCGGCCTGGTCCGCTGGAACAGGTGCGACGAGCCTGCCCGCATGTAGTCGATGCGCTTGGCCACGTGCTCGTCCACTTCGCCAGGTCCGCACTCACCCAGTTCGGCATTGCGCCGGATCAGCTCGGCCACCGGCACACCCACATGCACCATACCTTCGGGGTAATCGAACAACTCCACGTAGCGGTGATTCCAGGCCACCAGACGCATCTGCACGTCAACCACGCTGATGCCTTGCGATACATTTTCCAGGGTGGTGGCCAGCAGTTCCCGGTTGAAGCGCAGTTCCTGCGAGGCCTCGTCCATCAGCGCCACGGATTCGGCGATATCCAGGCCACTGCCCGAGAGCACCCCGATCAGGATCCTCCGCGCATTTGCCGCGCCCACGGCCGAGGCCAGCAGGCGTTCGGTGTACTGGATCAGTGGCCGATCAGCCACTTCCCCAGGGGATAGTGTTCGGCTCGTGCGCACGGCGTACTCATCAAACGCGCGCGTGCTGCCCCGTTCACCAACGATGCGCTCGGCGATGGTGCGCAGGTCGGCCACCACCACGCGACCGCGCCAGTCACCGGCCCCCTCTCGCTCGGCAGGATCGGTGTCCATGAACACCGCCGCATGCAGGCGTTCCTCGAGATTGGGGCGGAAACGCAGCGAGACGAAGACCAGGCAGCCCACGTTGACCAGCAGCGACCAGAACGTCGCGTGCATCACCGGATCCCAGCCGGTGAGGTGGAACAACGCCTGCGGCCGCATCCATTCCCAGCCAAACGGACCATCGCGCAGCCACTGGTCGGATCGGATGACGGCGGGCAGCAACAAGGTATAGAACCACACCGCCGAACCGCCGATCAGACCCGCGATCACCCCTCGGCGGCTGGCGCCGCGCCAGTACAGCGCGGCAATCAGCGCTGGTGCAAACTGAGCCACAGCGGAAAAGGCCAGCAAACCGGTGGCCGCCAGATTTTCCGCGTCGGCCGCCGCCCGATAGTAGGCATAGGCCATCAACGCCAGCGCGACGATTGCCACCCGGCGCACGCCGAGTACCCATTGTGAGAGATCGCTGCGATGTTCGAGACGCAGGCTGCGTATTCGCAGCAACGCCGGCATCACCAGGTCATTGCTGACCATTGTCGACAGCGCCACCGAGGCAACAATGACCATGCCTATCGCGGCGGAGAAACCACCGATGAAGGCCAGCAGCGCCAGACCACGATTTCCGTACGCCATCGGTACCGTAAGCACCCAGGTATCAGCCAGACCATCACGGACCTGCGGCATGTGCATGCCCGCGGCCACGATCGGCAACACCGCCACACTGATGATCGCCAAGTACAGCGGCACCATCCAGCGCGCGCGATTGAGGTCGCTGGCGTCCTCGCATTCGACCATGCCGATCTGGAATTGCCGCGGCAGGCAGAACATCGCAAGGAAGGCGAGCATGGTTTGACCAAAGAAGCCCGGCGGGAGGCCATGCCTCAACTGGTTCAGGGGGAGTTGCACGGTGCTGAGCAGGCCAGGGCCTCGCCACAGCGCGTAACCGGCGATGCTGACGAAGGCCAGCAGCTTGATAAGCGATTCCAGCGCAATGGCCAGCATCAGCCCGTGGTGATGCTCGGTGGCGTCGATGCTGCGCGTACCGAACAGTATCGCAAATAGCGCCAGCAGCAAGGCACCCCACAAGGTGGTGTCCGTGCCGCCCGTGGCGCCGAGCTCCGCGCCACCGAGCACCCCGAACGACATCGCCACGGCCTTGAATTGCAGCGCGAGATACGGCACCACGGCGATCACCGCGATCACCGCAACCAGCGCCGCCAACCCGTGCGACTTGCCGAAGCGTGCGGCGATGAAATCGGCGATCGAGGTGATGTTGCGCTGACGGACCACCTGCAACAGGCGCCTGAGCAATCCGAAGCCGAACACGAACAGCAGGATCGGTCCCAGATAGATCGGCAAATAGGCCAGACCACCGCGCGCGGCCGTGCCCACGGCGCCATAGAAGGTCCACGAAGAGCAGTACACGGCCAGAGCCAGGCTGTAGATGATCGGGCGCAGGCGCGGCTGCCTCGGATAGAGCGGCCTCCGATCGCCGAGATAGGCGACCACGAACAGCAGTCCGACGTACAGCAACGCCACCAGCAATAGCTGCCAACCCTGAATCAAACTTGCTCTCCCGGTGAAACAGGCGATCCGACGCAAAAACCATGGCGGGCCGAAGGCTGCAGTGGCTGGCGCGTACGTGCTTGTGCATCGCTGCGAGCGGCGGCACCATAGCTGATGGTTTCCCCGCACGCACTTACGCTTGCCAAGCTAGCAGAGCACCTGCGCGATGACGAGATTCATGTATGGCGCCTCGACTATCAAGTACGGCTCGGCCGCGCCCCACTGTGCTCGGTGCTGGCAGCCTACCTCGGCGCTGACCCGACAAGCATCAGGCTGATCGAGGGCGAGCATGGCCGACCTGCACTCGCCCCACCGCATGACCAGACCCTGGGTTTCAATTGGTCGCACACGGGCGAGCACGCCCTCATGGCGGTCGGTCGGCATCTCACACCGGGCATTGATGTAGAGCGCTTGCGTCCGCGACCGCGCGCACTGCAGATCGCGCAACGTTTTTTCAGCAAGGAGGAGACCGCAGCGTTGGCTCGCTTGCCCGAGAGCGCGCGGGAGCAAGCCTTTCTCCGCGTATGGACGGCCAAGGAAGCGGTCGTCAAGGCGCTGGGGCGTGGCATTGCCTTTGGGCTGGATCGACTCAGCGTCGATTGTTCAGATCAACAGTTGATCCTGCGGTGGCTGGACGGCGATGACGTGGCCGCCTGGCAGTTGCATGCGCTTCCCTTCGGCCCCGACCTGACCACGGCCCTGGCTTGGCGAGGGGCGCGCAGAAGGATTCGCCTGGGAACGCTTGCCAGCCGCGCTTGATCGGCGCAATGTTTTGAGCCCGCCGTAGTGGGCCGGCACGGCCGACCTGAAATCGGCGGCTTTCATTACCGGAGATTGCTTGCCCACCATGACCCTGCTTAGCGTCAACCTCAACAAGATTGCCGTGCTGCGCAATTCGCGTGGCGGGGCGGAGCCCGATATCTGCCATGCGGCACAAACCTGCATCGAGGCTGGTTGCGGCGGAATCACGGTGCATCCGCGACCAGACCAGCGTCACGTGCGACCAGGTGATGTGCGCGCGCTGGCCAACATGCTTCGCGGCCGTGTGGAATACAACATCGAAGGCAATCCCTTTGCGGCACCCCGCGCGGAGTATCCCGGCCTGATCGCGCTGGCGCGCGAGGTTCGCCCGACCCAGGTCACCCTGGTCCCCGACGGCGATGGGCAAATCACCTCTGATCGCGGTTTCGACCTGGCGCACGATATTCCACGGCTGCGCCCCTTGGTGGCGGAACTCTGCGAACTGGGTTGCCGGGTAAGCCTGTTCGTCGATGCCGGGCTGCAGGACTTCGGGCTGGCGGCTTCGATAGGTGTACAGCGTATAGAGATTTATACCGGACCCTATGCGCACGCTTTTGCCAGCGGGCAGCCTGCAGCGGCGCTGGCCGCATGCGTCGACACCGCGCGGCGTGCCCAGCAGGCGGGACTGGCAGTGAATGCCGGGCACGATCTCAGCCAGGCGAACCTTGGCTCGTTCAAGGCGGCCATTCCCGGGTTGGCCGAGGTGTCCATTGGCCACGCACTGATCGGCGAAGCGCTCTACCAGGGTTTGGCCACGAGCGTGCGCAACTATTTGCAGATACTTCGTTAGCCAGCGAGCATCCTTTGGCGATCCCCGCAAGGCAAAAACCCCCGCACGAGGCGGGGGTTTTTGGTCTTCGTCTCTTGCCCGGCGTGACCGATATCTATCAGAAGTTCTCGGTAAACCCGATCTTGACCAGGTTGTAGCTCTTTGCATCCGCCAGAACTCGGGCCACATACTCGTAAGCCACAGCGTCGGCGGCGGCGATTTGAATCTCGGGCTGGTTGCCCAGATCCTGCTGGCCGAGCAGGGCCAACTGCGCCTTCAAACCGAGTTCGTCCACCGGGGTGTCGTTCCAGTAGAACGCACCGGACTGGTCGATCTTCAGATGAATCGGATCAAGCGGGTTGGGCGGGTTGACCACGTTCGGATTCGGTTGCGGCAGATCCACCTGGATCTTGTGCGCCAACACCGGCGCGGTGATCATGAAAATGATCAGCAGCACCAACATCACGTCGACCAGCGGCGTGACGTTGATCTCGGACATGGGTCCACTGGTTTGGGTTGAAAATGACATCTCCGCTTACCCCTTCGGTGCGTCAGTGGTCATGAAGCCGACATGCACCATGCCCGAATCCTTCGCGTCGCCGATGATCTTCTTCACGATCTTGAACTGGGCATCCTTGTCCGCGCGAATCTGCAGTTCCGGCTGCGGCGTTTTCTGCGCCTCAACCAGGAACTGGGCCCGCAACTCGGCATCGGTGACCTGATGATCGTTCAGATACATGCTGCCGTCCTGCTTGACTGCCAGATCGAGAGGTGGGGTGAGCACCTCCGCATCCTTGGTCTTCGGGTTGGCGGTAGGCAGATCGATCGTGATCGAGTGCGACATCAGCGGTGCCGTGATCATGAAGATGATCAACAGCACCAACATCACGTCAACCAGCGGCGTGACATTGATTTCCGACATGGGACCGCCGGAATTGCCACCCAAACTTACGGCCATGGATCAATCCCTCACTTCTGGCTTTCGACGCGGGAACCGGTTGCAAAGAAGTCGTGCAGGTCGTGCGCGAACTCGTCAAAACGGGCGTACACCACGCGGTTTGAGCGGCTGAAGAAGTTGTAGGCGAACAGAGCCGGGATAGCCGCGAACAGACCGAAGGCAGTCATGATCAGCGCCTCACCCACCGGGCCGGCCACCGCGTTCATCGAGGCATTGCCACTGGCCGCAATACGGATAAGCGCGTGATAGATGCCCCAGACCGTACCGAGCAGACCGACGAACGGAGCCGCTGAACCCACGGTCGCGAGCAGGGTCATGCCGCCCTCGAGACGCAGGCTCTCACGAGCCACGGCCTGACGCAGTGCCCGGTCGATGAACTCCGACCGGCTCAGCGATTCAGCCAACTTCCCGGTGGTGCCGGCGGTGTTGGCCGTCTGCTGGTGATGCGCAACCGCCGAGGCGGCATCCAGTGCGATCTTGGAGAACGGCTCGCTCTTGGGCTGGGCTTCCAGTTCACGAATCGCTTCCTGGGTTGAGCCATTGGCCCAGAAGCCATCGATGACCTTTTCGGCACGTGACTTCACAGTGGCGTTGCGGATGCCGTTGGCAATGATGAAGTACCAGGACAGGAACGACATCGTGACCAGCGTCACGAAGACGACCCAGCCCAGCCAGTCGAAGTTCTGAAGCAGGTTGTCGAAACCCATCTGTTTCATGGCTTCGGCGTTGGTATTACCACCCAATGCCTGTGCGGCACCGGTCGTTGCAGGAGTCTGTAGGAACATAACGCTACCCTAGGGAAATCAAGCGTGAACTGTAACTGTAATCGACTGTATCCGAATTACAGCTGGTTAAAGTCGAATTAAATTAGCCGCTCAGATTGAACGTGATGGGTACACGAGCATAGCCCTCCACCTTCTTTCCGTTCTTCACTTCTGGATTGAATTTCCAGCGTCGCAGTACCTGATCAACGGCTGCGCGATCCAACTCGCGAAATCCGCTGGATTTTTCCACCTTGACGTCCTTCGGTGAACCATCCACACCCACCAAAATCAACAAGGTGACCGTACCTTCATGGTGCTGACGCACGGCCATCGGCGGATAGGGCGGGCTCGGCCTGTCTCCGTAGCTCAGATCTGAACCCGCAGCAATGTCCACTGGCGGAGCCGGAGGCGCTGGCGGAGCCGGAGGCGCTGCCTGCACTGCGTTGGCCGATACCTCTTGCACCGGTGGTGGTGGCATCGGTGGTGGTGGCGTCGGTGGCGGCTTGAGCTGCTGGATGATCTTCGGCGGCGGCTGCTTCGGTGGCTCCGGCGGCGGCGGCGGTGGTGGCGGCGGCGGTGGCGGCGGCTCGATGAAGTTCACCTGGACGATGCGCTCCTTCTCCTTGTGGTTTTGATTCGGTGGGGCCATAGGCGCCACGATCAACAGGAACGCAAAAGCATGCAGCCCGATGGCAACTGCCAATGCCCAGGTGCGCTTCCAACTGAAGTCGTTTTCTTCGTTACTTGAGGCCATCTGTCACTATCTGGAAGCTGATCGATCGAAAAACTACGCTGCCGCAGGGATGAACCCGAAACCGCCTCAATGACTGCAGCGATACCGGACAAACTTGCCGCTGGGGATACGCAGGAAAGGTTTTCTACGGTACAACAGCACACGACTTTTGTATAGCTCCCTCGGTACAGACAAATGGACGTCCAACCGGGGGAGCGAGGAGCTCGACAGTCTACTATTTCACACCAAGTTTCTTGAGGTTCGCTTTGGCCCGTTCAGCCGTTTCCGGTTCCTGCGCGGCAAGCTTCAGGGCGGCGATTTGCCCGGACTTGTTTTTCATGCCGCGCTGGCTTTCGGCGAGGATAAGGTACGCAACGCCCTTGTGCTGCACTCCCTTGCTGATACTTTCCTGGACCATCTTTCGGGCCTCGCTGTACTTGCTCTCGCTCAGCAAGACGTTGGCGATCTGCATGGCGGCTTCTCCATCCTTGGCCATCGGTAGTGCCTTGTTGTAGTCCTTCATCGCCTGGTCAATCGTGCCAGCCAAGTACTCCGCCTTGCCGAGCAACAGGTAGTTTTCGGCGTTCGCCGCCAGCACGCCCTTGCTCATGCCGTCCTTGAGAACCGCGATCGCCTTCGTGGCTTCGGGCACCGGGTTATCTACGAGTTGGGCCTGGTTGAAATGGAGCTTTGCCAGCAGCACGTAGTTGGCCTCCGTGCCGAGCTTGCCCTTGGACCAGGCGGCATCCAGCAACTGTATCGCTTCGGATGCTTTATCCGCCTGGGCGAGTGCCACGGCAGCGTTGTTGAGCTTGGTCGGATCGGTGGGGTCGGCAGCGAGCTCCTGCTGCGCCAGTTTCGCGACCATGTCGCCCTGCCCGGACTCCGAGTAGCTGGCCAACAGGATCTGGTTCCACTGCGGGTTCGGCTTGTCGGTCAGCGACTGCGCTTTCTTGATGGCGGCGATTGCTTGCGGATACTTGGCCAGCCGGTACAGATCGTTTCCTTCCAGCGCGTAGGACTCGGCCGTGTCTTTCTTGCCTTCCGCACGCCACTTGGTGACGGTGTCCATTGAGGCCTGATATTGCCCATCGGCCTGCTGCGCTACCGCCAGCATGTATTCGACCGCGAAGTAGTCATCGTTGGGCAGCACACCGTTGGCCAGTGCCTGCTGGATCAATGCGATCGAGCCCTTGTAGTCCTGAGCGTTGTACTTCAACAACGCCAGACCACGCAGCGCCATGGCCTGCGCGTACTTGCTCTTGCTGCTGTCGACGAGTTCCTGCAGAAGTGGTTGCGCCTTGGCGGCATCGCCGGCGTTGAGCGCATTCAAACCCTCTTGCAGTTTCTTCTGATCCTTCTCGCTACGCAGATCGAGTTTTGGCGCAACCCGGCTGGTGTCGGGGTACTGCGTTGCCTGCTTGGCATTGGCTGAGTCGCGCGCCAGCACTGGGCTGCTAACCAAGCCCAAAAGCAAGACGGCGCCGGCTAGCATGGTGAACCCAGGAAAATGCTTCATTGATGGTCCTCTGTGGTCAGGGCAGTGCGAATCGATTGCACGAAGGTTGGCAAGACTAACCCGAGCTGGCACGCGATAACAAGTTGCGGTGCCGCATGGAAGGTTCTTTAAAATCAATACTTTACAAAGTTTTAACTCCATAGCTCGGTCGACCGGCGCACGCGCCCGATTTGCCACGGGCGAGGGCCAGACTCTCGGCTATGGAATCCGTGCGCGTGGCTTCGACCGGTCTCCGCCACGGCCAGTACGCATGTCAGTTACACGTCCAGATTCGCGACCTTGAGCGCATTGGCCTCAATAAAGTCCCGTCGCGGTTCAACCGCCTCGCCCATCAACATGGAGAACATCTGGTCTGCCGCAATCGCGTCCTCGACACCGACCTGCAACATGCGGCGGGTCTCCGGATTGACCGTGGTATCCCACAGCTGCTCTGGATTCATTTCGCCCAAGCCTTTGAAGCGCTGGATGCTGCGACCTTTCTTGGCCTCATCGAGCAGCCAGTTGCGGGCTTCGACAAAGTTGAGTACCCCGCGTGAAGCATTGCCACGGCGCGCGACTGCATCGGGCTGGATCATCCCTGCGATCTGCTGACTGATAGCCAGGATCGGGCGAAACTCATTGCTGCTGAAGAAAGGTTGTGGCAACAACCAGGTGTGGGTGAGCCCATGCTGTTCACGGATGACCTCGATCGCCGGGGGTTGCTCGCCCAACGCCTGTCGCAAGGCCAGCTTGTAGCTTGGCTTGCCCAGCCCTCTGGCAACAAGGCGAAGCGCGGCGGCATCCAACCAGGCCTGCATGGCCATCGGATCATTCCACAGGCCCGCTTCGATGGGCTGATGCTCAAGCAGGGAATTCAGCACCGCCGCGTCGAAACGATGCGCGAGTTTGGCGATCTGATCCAGCGCGTGCTGGTAACTGCGCAGCAGCTTTTCGAGCGCTTCGCCGCTGATCGGCGGCGCGTCCGGGCTGTAGGTCAGCGTGGCGTTATCGACCGCACTGGAAATCAGGTAGTCGTTGAGCGCCGTGTCGTCCTTGATGTAAAGCTCCTGCTTGCCCTGCTTCACCTTGTACAGCGGCGGCAAGCCGATGTAGATGTGCCCACGCTCGATCAGTTCCGGCATCTGGCGATAGAAAAAGGTCAGCAGCAGGGTGCGGATGTGCGAGCCGTCGACGTCCGCATCGGTCATGAGGATGATGCGGTGGTAACGCAGCTTGTCGGGGTTGTATTCGTCCTTGCCGATGCCTGTGCCGAGCGCGGTAATCAGGGTGCCGACCTCGGCCGATGCCAGCATGCGATCGAAGCGCGCCTTCTCGACGTTGAGGATCTTGCCCTTCAGTGGCAGCACGGCTTGCGTCTTGCGGTTGCGACCTTGCTTGGCGGAACCGCCGGCGGAGTCACCCTCGACCAGGAACAGTTCGCACAGTGCGGGATCCTTCTCCTGGCAGTCGGCGAGCTTGCCCGGCAGCCCAGCGATATCCAGCGCGCCCTTGCGACGGGTCATTTCGCGCGCCTTGCGTGCCGCCTCGCGCGCGCGCGCAGCGTCGATCACCTTGGAGGCAATCGCCTTGGCTTCGTTCGGATGTTCCAGCAGAAACTCGCCCAGCTTCTCGTTGACAACCTGTTCCACCACCGTCTTCACTTCGGAGGAAACGAGCTTGTCCTTGGTCTGCGACGAGAATTTCGGGTCGGGCACCTTCACCGACAGCACTGCAATCATGCCTTCGCGCATGTCGTCTCCCGACAACGCGACCTTGGCGTTCTTGGCCAGCCCGGACTTTTCGATGTAACCCTGCAACGAGCGGGTCAGCGCCGCGCGGAACCCGGTGAGGTGGGTGCCGCCGTCGCGCTGCGGGATGTTGTTGGTGAAGCAATACATCGACTCCTGATAGGAGTCGGTCCACTGCATGGCGACCTCCACCAAGACACCATCCTGTTCTGATACCAGGCTGATCACGTTCGGATGCAACGCGGTCTTCAACTGGGCGAGGTGCTGCACGAACGAGCGGATGCCGCCCTCGTAAGCAAAAGTATCCTGTCGGCCTTCACCACGCTCATCTTTCAATTCGATGGTGACGCCCGAATTGAGGAAGGCGAGCTCGCGCAGGCGCTTGGCCAGGATGTCGTAGTGAAACTCGATGTTGGTGGTGAACGTGGCCGGACTCGGCTGGAACCGCACCAGGGTTCCACGCTTGGTCGACGGGCCAACGACTTTCAGCGGGTACAGAGGCTCGCCAAGAGCGTATTCCTGGAGATGCTCCAGGCCACCACGATAGATCGTCAGCCACAGGTGGCTGCTCAAGGCATTCACCACGGAAACGCCGACGCCATGCAAGCCACCGGAAACCTTGTATGAATTCGCATCGAACTTGCCGCCGGCGTGCAGCACCGTCATCACCACTTCCGCCGTGGAGCGGCCCTCCTCCGGATGATCGTCCACAGGAATGCCGCGACCGTTGTCGCTCACGCTCACCGAGCCGTCGTCGAAGATGGTGACTACCACTTGGTCGCAGTAACCTGCCAAAGCCTCATCGATCGCGTTATCGACCACCTCGAAAACCATGTGGTGCAGACCGGTGCCGTCATCGGTATCGCCGATGTACATGCCCGGGCGCTTGCGCACCGCTTCAAGGCCTTTCAGAACCTTGATGTTGCTTGAGTCGTAGTTCGATTCGTTCATGGATTCGTTCATGCGGTGACCGTTTCCTGGCGCCAGCGACCCGCCCGACTCGGCGCCGTAAAAGGCCGGGCAAGGGTTATGCAGTCTTGGAGAGATGCAACCCTCCAATTATAGCAGGCGGGCCATCTGACCCTGTTCCACGTGGAACATGCGGGACGGTAATCCACGGAGCGCTTCGGGAAGTTCCGTGCCGGTGAGCAGGAGTTGCGCATTTGCCCGGGTTAACTGGGCTACCACGGCAGCTTGATGCGCATGGTCGAGTTCCGAGGCCAGATCGTCCAGACACACAATAGGCCAGTAGCCGCATTGCTCGGCATACAGGCCGGCTTGCGCGAGCATGCAGGCCAACGCAGTGAGCTTTTCCTGACCGCGCGAGAGGTGTTCTCGCAAGGGCGCGTGCTCGAAAGCGATTGACCAGTCCGCGCGATGCGCCCCCAGGGTCGTGTGTCCTCGAGCCATATCCCGACCACGATGCTCGCGCAGGTTCTGCGCGAGGTCCTGGCCCTCAGGCCAGCCCTGGCGATAGCGGAGCGCCAGTTCGCCCAGCTCTGGCAGCAAGCCTCGAGCGCTGGCTTGCAGTATTGGCCGTAGTGCCGTCAGGTAGGATTGTCGAAGTTGGTCGATCCGATGCGCTGATTGGGCGAGTTCCACTTCCCAAGGTTCAAACAGCGCATCGATAGCTGTCGAGCCTGAGCGCAGCAAACTGTTGCGTTGCTTGAGGGCTCGCTGGTAGCGCCGCCAAGACGCGAGAAACTCGTGTTCCACGTGGAACACACCCCAATCAAGGTAACGACGACGCTCTTCAGCCCCGCCCGCAATCAACGCGTGGGATCCGGGTTCAAAACAGACGACGGCGCATTCCTGAACCAACATACCCACGCCGACGCCTGCTCCATCCACCTTGGCCTCCCAGCGACCACCGGCACGACCCAGACCCAACCGACAAGTACGATCGTCCGCCAACCGAAGCTCGGCGAAAATGGACAACTGATCAGCGCCCCGCTGCATGAGAGCATCCCTCGCACCGCTGCGGAACGAGCGCATATGCGAAAGCAGAAACAACGCCTCAAGGACACTCGTCTTGCCCGCACCGTTGGCGCCAACAAAGACGTTGATTCCTGGATCCAGCTCGACTCCCACGTCGGTCAGACAACGTAAACCGGCAACACGCAGTTTTTCCAGCCTCACCTTCGCAACCCGCACAAAAAGTAACGCCGGGACCTATTACAGGTGCCCCGGCGTTGCGCACTCAGGTCAGTCGTCGCCCAAACCATGTCCTGGGCATCAGAGCCGCAACGGCATGATCACGTGGCGTGCGGAGTCGCTGTCGTGCTCCTGCACCAGGCAACTCGATTGTGCGTCGCGCAGACTCAGCCGCGCCTTTTCGCCGCGCAAGGCGGCAAGTGCATCCAGCAGATAGCCCACGTTGAAGCCAACGGCCAGATCAGAGACATGGGTCTCCGCTTCAACTTCCTCGACAGCCTCTTCCTGCTCGGGGTTGTGCGCCACGATGCGCAGTTTGCCCGGCGACAGTTCGAGACGAACACCGCGGTACTTCTCGTTTGACAAGATGGCCGCCCGCTGCAAGGCACCGCGCAGCACGTCCCGATCCAGAGTGGCGGTTTTGTCCGCACCCAGAGGGATTACTGCCTCGTAGTCAGGGAAACGGCCATCAATCAGCTTGGAGGTGAAGGTCACCTCACCGCGCCTGACTCGAAGATGGTTTCGCCCAAATTCAAGCTCGACCTGACCATCGCCTGCTTCGAGCAATCCAATCAGTTCATTCACGCCCTTGCGGGGAATGATGATCTGGCGACGAGTTGTCACCGAGCTCTCAAGCTGCGTCTCCTTCATCGCCAGACGGTGACCGTCCGTGGCGACACAACGCAGCGTGTGTTCCTGCAAGTCCAGGAGCATGCCGTTGAGGTAGTAACGGACATCCTGGTTGGCCATGGCAAACGCAGTGCGCTCCATCAAGTCACGCAACACGTCCTCCGGCAGGGTGACTTTTTCGACCAGTTCAATCTCGTCAACCGTGGGAAATTCGGTTGCCGGCAACGTGGTCAGCGTGAAACGGCTGCGACCAGCGCTCAAGGCCACGCGATCACCATTGAGTTTCAGTTCGATACGCGAGCCATCTGGCAGTGCGCGAACAATGTCAAACAACTTGCGCGCCGGAATGGTGATTTCGCCATCGACAAGCTTCTCGGCATCGGCGGTGGCAACCATCTCCACTTCAAGATCGGTACCGGTCAGCGACAGCTTGCCGTCACCGACCTTGACCAGCAGATTGGCGAGCACCGGTAGCGTCTGGCGTCGTTCAACCACGCCGACCACCTGTTGTAGTGGCTTGAGCAGGGCTTCTCGTTGGATGCTGAATTGCATGGCTTGGCTTCCCCTATACCTGCTGTTCTGTCTTTAAAAGAAGGTTAGTAGTTGTTGTAGGCGTTGTGGACAACTTCTATTTCAATATTTCTTGTTTTAAAACAATGCTTTGGACGCTTTTGTGGCTGTGCTTGAAGTTGCTCACTAGCGGTGGGTCAATTGTGGATAACTTCAAGGGTGATTTCATCCACCCATTATCCACAGCTTGAACCCCCGGTTATGCATAACTTTGGCGCCAATCCACGGCGCAAGCCATCAACCGGTGAGCGTACGCACCAGCTGCTCCCAGTCCTGACGCATCCGGGGATCGGTCTCCACGAATTTTCGAATGGTTTTGCAGGCATGCATGACCGTGGTGTGATCGCGACCGCCAAAGGCCTCACCGATCTCGGGGAGGCTGTGCTCGGTGAGCTCTTTGGACAAGGTCATCGCAATCTGACGCGGTCGCGCCAGTGACCGCACTCGTCGCTTGGACAACAGGTCCTGCAGCCGCACGTTGAAGTATTCGGCGGTAATCTTCTGAATGTTGGTGATCGTGATGGCCTGCGCATGCGTGGCCAGCAGGTCGCGCAGGGTCTCTTCGGCAAACTCGGTGGTGATCGGTTTGCCGTAGAAATTCGCCCGAGCGGCCAGGGTATTCAACGCGCCCTCCAGGTCGCGCACGTTGGAGCGGATGCGCTTGGCGAGCAGCATCGCTACATTCTCGTCGACCGCCACACCTTTTTCATGCGCCTTGGCCAGCAAAATCGCCGCCCGCGTCTCGAAATCGGGCGGTTCGATCGCTACGCTGAGGCCCCAGCCGAGGCGTGACTTCAGGCGTGGCTCAAGTTTGTCCACTTCCTTCGGATAACGGTCACAGGTCAGGATGATTTGCTGCTTGGACTCAAACAACGCATTGAATGTATGGAAAAATTCTTCCTGCGTCGTGTCCTTGCCTGCGAAGAACTGAATATCGTCGATCAGCAACGCGTCGACCGAGCGAAAGCGCCGCTTGAACTCGTCCATGCTCTTGGCGCGCAAGGCCTCGATCATCGAGCCCACAAACTGCTCCGAGCGCAGATACATCACCTTGAAGCTTGGGTTGTGCTCAAGCATCAGGTTGCCGGCTGCATGCATCAGATGGGTCTTGCCCAGCCCGGTGCCGCCATAGAGCAACAACGGGTTGTAGGCGCGCCCGGGGTTGGTTGCCACCTGCATCGCTGCCGCTTTGCCAAGCTGGTTCGACTTGCCCTCGACAAACGTCTCGAAGGTGTAGTGCGGGTCCAGGTTGTGATGAAAGTGCGCTGCAGGTGCCGCCGCAACCCTGACCTGCTGCGCCGCTGTCGGTTTCGGTGGGGCAGCGGGTCGTGACGAGTTCGAGCCCACCTCCAGCCGCACGGGCCAGGGTTTGCCGCACAATTGCTGCAATACGAGTTCGATCTGGGCCAGATAACGCTCGCGCACGGTGTCGAGCGTGTATGGATTGGGTGCAAACAGCTGCAGGCCGTCAACGTCGTCGCGTGCCTGCAACGGCATCAGCCAGGTGTGCAGGTCTTCGGCACTCACATCGCCTTCAAGACGCTCAAGGCAGCGCCGCCACAGATCACTCATGAATAAAATCAGCCACGCTCAGGGCGCTCTCGCGCAGGGGATTAGGCTAGTCTAGCAGCAGCCTTCGCGGCGCTGTCCCCCGATCTATCCACAAAGCTATCCACAAGCTCAGGCTGATCCTGATTTGACAGCGGGCAGGAATGCCCCACATAATCTCCAACCTTTTTATCCACATTCCCTTCGGAGTAAGCCATGAAGCGGACCTTCCAGCCGAGCAAGCTCAAGCGCGCACGCACCCACGGTTTTCGTGCCCGCATGGCCACTGCCGACGGTCGCAAAATCATCAACGCCCGTCGCGCCAAGGGCCGCAAGCGCCTGATCCCGTAAACCGGGGTCGAGCTGATGTCGACCGCCGGTCTGCCGCGCGATGCGCGGATCTGTCGGCCGGCTGACTTTGCCGCCTTGCGGACAAGCAGCGGACGCGCAGGCGGCCGCTGTTTTCATATGCGTTATCGGGTCAATGAGCTAGGCCATGCCCGACTCGGTCTGGCGATTTCCAAGCGTGTTTCCAAACGCGCGGTTGAACGTAACCGGATCAAGCGACTGCTGCGTGAATCGTTCCGCCGAGTTCGCCACCAATTACCAGCGGTGGATCTGATGGTGATGGCGCGCGAGCAGGCCTCGGGCGTGCCCGGTTCCATCCTGTTGGGTGAGATCGATGGCTTGTGGAAAAAGCTCCTCGCAAGCCAGCCCGAAACGGCCGAACCATTGAAGCGGGCCGATGACACCAGCACAATCGTGCGTTGACCCATCCTTTTCTTGCCTCCGCGGCGTGACACGTGTCGTGGCGTTACCCGGATTTGCTACGCGATGAATCAAACGCGCAACTTCCTCATGTTCGCCCTGCTGGCAGTGGCCTACTTCCTGTTCATCGCCTGGGAAAAGGACTACGCGCCACCACCACCGCAAGCCACCCACGCCAGCGTGGCCAATGCGTCCTCTGACGGAAGCGTGCCGGGTGCGACCCCGCTGGCGGTTGCCGCTGGCACGGCACCCACGATCGCATCAGATGCCAACCAGGCGTCGCCGTCGCCGTCGCCGTCGCAATTGATCACCATCAGCACCGATGTGCTGAAGCTCACCGTGGATACCCGGGGAGGTAGCCTGGTACATGCCGACCTGCTGGCCTACCCCAAGGCCGCGCCCACTCACAAAAACCCCAATCCGCCGCCGACCGTATTGCTCAATAACGACGGGGAACACTATTTCGTCGCGCAGAGTGGCCTGGTCAGCAGCAGCGACACCACGGCTCAGGACCAGCCCAATCACCTGGCGCTGTTCCACAGTGACAAGAGTTCATACGCCCTGGCCGAGGGCCAGAAAAGTCTAAACGTGGCGCTCACCTGGCAGGATGCCGCTGGCCTCAAGGTCACCAAGACTTACCGCTTTACCCGTGGCAGTTACGTCATCGACGTCAGCCAGCGCATCGACAACACCACCGCGCAGACCTGGCAGGGAAGTGCCTATCAGCAGCTGCAGCGGGTCGCGCCGCCCAAGCCGGCAAGCTGGTTCAGCCACTACACCGACCCCGAACAGCGCAGTTTCCAGGGAGCCGCCTGGTATACCGGTGAGAAGTTCGAAAAACTGGACTTCAAGAACTTCAGCGAGAAGAAGGACACCCTCGACAGCAATATCAAGGGTGGCTGGGCCGCGATGCTGCGCCTGTACTTTTTCGCAGCCTGGATTCCGCCGACCGATCAGACCGAGCACTACACCACCGAGACGATCGACCCCGACAGCGCGCATCCGCGCTACCTGATCCGTGCGGTCGGACCGGCCCTCAGTGTCGCGCCGGGCCAGACCCTCACCAGCCAGGCGCGCTTGTACGTGGGCCCGAATGTGCAGGGCACGCTGGATGCGATCGCACCGGGTCTGGATCTGACCATCGACTACGGCATGTTCAAGGCGATCGCGGTACCCATGCACTGGGTGCTGTCGCAGTTCCACGCCATCTCCAAGAACTGGGGCGTGGCGATCATCCTGCTGGTGCTGCTGATCAAGGGTGCCACCTGGAAGCTCACCGCGGTGCAATACCGCTCCAGCGCAAAGATGCGCAAGCTGGCGCCGCGCATTGCGCAACTGAAGGAGCGTTACGGCGACGACAAGGTCAAGATGCAGCAGGCCACCATGGAGCTGTACAAGAAGGAAAAGGTCAATCCGATGGGCGGCTGCCTGCCGGTGCTGATCACCATGCCGGTGTTCTATGGCCTGTTCTTCGTGCTCGAGTACAGCCTGGAGCTGCGTCATGCCGCGTTCCTGTGGATTCCGGACCTCAGCGCGCCCGATCCGCTCTACATCCTGCCGGTCATCTATGCCGCTGTGATGCTGGGCACGCAGTGGCTCAACCCCGCCGCGGCCGGCATGGATCCGACCCAGGCGAAAATGATGAAGGTGATGCCGCTGCTGTTCACGGTGATGTTTGCCTTCTTCCCTGCGGGCCTTTGTCTTTACTACGCGGTCAACGGTCTAGTCGGCCTTGCCCAGCAGTGGTGGGTCACCCACCATGTGGAGCGCGAGGCGCCGCTCACCACGAGCTGAAACGCCGGGCAATACGCCGCGTCATGATCAGCCGCGCCAAGGCTACGGCGCGACTGATTTCGTTTAGAGTCCTTCGTTGATGACCCATCAACTCACCGACACGATTGCCGCCATCGCCAGCGCCCCCGGTGCGGCGGGCGTGGGTGTGGTGCGCGTGTCCGGGCCCGTGGTGCCGGCCATTGCGAAGAAGTTGCTGGGGTGTGTGCCGCAACCCCGGTACGCGCACTTAACCGCCTTTCGCGACGCGGCTGGCGAACTGATCGACCGCGGCCTGCTGCTGCATTTCCCTGCCCCGGCGTCGTACACCGGCGAACACGTGCTGGAGCTGCAGGGTCACGGCAGCGCGGTGTTGCTCGACTTGCTGCTGCGACGGGTCTGCGAGCTCGGTGCGCGGTTGGCGCGCCCGGGTGAATTCACTGAACGTGCCTTCCTCAACGGCAAGCTCGACCTGGCCCAGGCCGAAGCCGTGGCCGACCTCATCGCCGCCCGCTCCCAGGCCGGCGCCCGCGCCGCGCTGCAGTCGATGGAGGGCGTGTTTTCGCGCCGCGTCGAGGCCTTGCTGCAATCGCTGATCGTGCTGCGCGTGCATATCGAGGCGGCAATCGATTTTCCCGAGGAGGAGATCGACTTTCTCGCTGACCCTGCCATCGGCCAGCAACTGGACGCGGTCACCGCTGAACTCGATCAACTGCGGCGCGAGGCACAGCGTGGCCTGCGCCTCAACGACGGCCTGCGCGTGGCGATCATCGGCCGCCCCAATGCCGGCAAGTCGAGCCTTCTCAATGCGCTGGCCGGCAGCGACCGCGCCATCGTCAATGCCTCGGCCGGCACCACCCGCGACGTGTTGCGCGAGTCGCTGAGCCTGGACGGCATCGCGCTGGAGCTGGCCGACACCGCCGGCCTGCGCGAGACCGACGATGAAGTCGAACGCGAAGGGGTGCGTCGTGCCCACGGCGAACTGCAACGCGCCGATGTCGCCCTGCTGGTCACCGATGCCGAACACGCCCAGGTCGACCTCGCCCTGCTCGACAGCCTGCCCGCCCATGTCGCGCGCCTGCTGCTGATCAACAAGATCGATCTCGACCAAGGCGCTGTACACAGCGAACAGCGTCGGGACGTGGACTGGCTCTGGGCCTCCGCCAAGACCGGTGCGGGGCTGGATGCACTGCGCCACGCGCTCAAGCAACTGGCCGGTGCCGGCAGCGGCGAAGGCGCCTTCAGCGCGCGCCGCCGTCATGTACTGGCGCTGCAGCAAGTCGCCGAACACTTGCACAAATCAGCAAACATCCTCGCCAGCAGCCGTGCCGGTGAACTCGTCGCCGAAGAACTGCGCCAGGCCCAGCAGTCGCTGGGTGAAATCACCGGCAGCTACAGCAGCGACGACCTGCTCGGGGCCATCTTCGGATCGTTCTGCATCGGAAAGTAATTTGACGTTCATTACCGTTCAATGCCGTTCACCGAAGACACCTAACATATTGAAAAGCAAATATTTAGCGTTCTGATAGGTATTTACACGTCCGTTAACATCCTGCTAGATTGACCCCACGATTGACCCCACAGACTACTTTTTGGGACAAGAGAATCGTTTCGTGGGACCAGGAGGATGTGTATGTCGCTCACCGACACTGCGTTGAAGGCTCTGAGGCCACGGTCTGGAACCCGGTACGAGGTTACCGACCGAGATGGCCTTGTCATTGAGGTCCAGCCCTCTGGTGCGCTGGTGTGGCGCTACCGGTACCGGCTTAATGGCAAGCGGGAGAAGGTCACCCTCGGCCCTTATCCCACCATCGGCTTGAAGCTGGCGCGCGAGTTGCGTATGGAGGCCGAAAAGAAGGTTCTCCTGGGAAACAGTCCTGCGTCAGAAAAGCGAGATCGCCAGAGGGCTGCACGCGCAAACGATGGGAATCCCCTTCGTACTTTTGAAGACCTTGCAAAGGATTGGGTCGAGAAAGTACTCAAGCCCGCCAACAAGAATTCGCGGCAAGACGAAACCTACCTATGCCGCGATATTGTGCCGAAGCTGGGAAAGCTGCTTCCAAAGGATGTCACGACCATCGAAGTGTGGAGTTGTATCGACCCTTTGTTGAAACGGGGGCACGGGCAAGCCGCTCGGCGTGTCCGTAGTGTGATCAAACGCATCTTCGACTACGCGAATAGCAAAGGTATGCTGATTGGAAACCCCGCAACGGTGGTTCGCCCCGTGCACATTGCCCCAACTAAGTCGCGGGATCGCACATTGTCGGACGACGAGATTGCACAGTGGTTGAATGCCATCTATACCTCGCGGCTAGCGCGGCCACACAAGCTCGCATTGCATTTCCTCTTGCTCGTGCCAGTGCGAAAAAGCGAGCTGATCTTGTCCCGTTGGGCAAATTTTGACCTCGACCAGGGCCTCTGGGATATCCCCAAAGACATCGCCAAGAATGGCATCGCTATCCGACATGAGCTTCCGCATCAGGCGGTTTCGCTTCTCAAAAATCTGCGCGAGATGGCGAGTCAGTCGGTATGGGTGTTGCCCTCGACGAGAAGGCTAGGCCAGGTTCCAATTAGCAAAACAACTTGGAATACCGCACTTCGTCAGCTGCCCAATATGCCGGAAAATTGGGTGATTCATGATCTCCGCCGAACGGGGCGCACGGGTCTGTCCAATCTGCGGGTCAACGGCGAGACGGCTGAACTGTGCCTCAACCATCGGAAGGGTGGTGTATCGGGCACCTATGATCGAGCTGAGCGCTTGGAAGAGCGCAAAGAGGCCTTACAACTCTGGGCGGATCATGTGGATCTAGTTACTAGCGGCGCTCTAGATAACATGTTGCCGCGCAAGGCGGCTGTCTGAATCAGCCGATAGTTCTATGTTGCAGATTGCCAGCTTGTTGACCAAGTATCGGCAGAACAGTTGAGCAGGCTCAGCTGAAGGTCACGCCGACCGGCAGAACCACCCGTTCCTGCCGGTCACGACCGTCCGCTGTCGGGACGGCTAGCTAGCCCTTCGCGTTCGTTACCGCCGTGAGATTCAGCCGACCTCACAAGATACTGCAAACCGCCAGCCACCTGCCCACCTTCGCCACAGCAATTGACCAGCTTCGCCTGCGAAACTGACCATGGCCGGCAGCCAAACTGCCCACCGTCGCCAACGAGCTGCCCGTTTCCGGCATCGAGC
>Ga0307375_10000380_pt1 | contig 58165 bp, 66 predicted proteins | sample TR1MG_FD_202531 | JGI IMG/M metagenome (GOLD analysis project Ga0307375, IMG submission 202531) | Soil microbial communities from Risofladan, Vaasa, Finland - TR-1 | ecosystem: Environmental > Terrestrial > Soil > Coastal area > Acid sulfate soil | place: Finland: Risofladan, Vaasa | collected...
CAACTCAAAATCACTCTATTGGATCAAGCAACTAGAAATTTGACTCCAATTACATATACTGATAATATTGATGATCTGGTGAAACTATTTTCTAGTGCAGAAGAGAAACGAAAACTTTTAGAATAACAAGGAGTATTATGAACTTACGAAATTATCATGATGGGGAATTAAGATAAAGAAAATTAAAACTATAATTAAACAGAAAAGGATATAGTTATGCATAGACAAGAACGAGTTATAGTGGAACCAGTCAAATCGAGATATGAGGTAAAAACAACTTCATCACCAAGATTTAAAAATTATTCTGAATTACCAACTTCAAATCTCATTAAGAATATTATGAAGTTAGGAAACTCAAGTTTATCATTGAATTGCACAGAACTACTTCCGATAAATACAAGATTTTATACAAAGATCAGAAACGAAAATATCTTTGTAACTGAACACCCTCCAGTTGAAAGAACGATAAGAGTTGAAGTCTATTTTTATCGAAAGAAAAAGGAATTTGAAAAGTTTTGTATCCAACAAAAAGATGAAAAATATCTAACTGATTATGTTCCATTAACAAAGAACGCAAAAGGAGATTATCGACAATATACTTTTAATTTGGTAATGCCATATGTCGTATTTGTTTCCATGATAAATCCCCATGATAGGCGTTTTTCTTGTTTTCTATTTTTCAGAAACGCTCCTTTAAAGAAACTTTCCGATACTCTTTTTAAAGCTCCATTTTATAATATAACGGATAGTCAGAAAGCATGTATTTATGCCAGAAAATTAGATTATGATTCTCTGTATTCATTACCTATACCTCAAATGGTGGAAGAATTATTTGATATTTTCTGGGCTTCTCCTTTTAACTCAGATTATGATGGAAACATGCGTTCATATTCTAAAAACCGTTCTATTAGTAATTATTTTATGTGGGAATATTTTTCTAAAACTGATCCACTTTCAATCTTAAAAACAAACTGGATTAAATATACATCTTTAGAAAAATTCATATCTTTTATTTTGAGCAGATTTACTGGTATAACTACCTCTGACGCAAATTTTTCAGATCTTCGGAAGGCGTTTCTGTGAAATAAGGATCTTAATGAAAAAGAAAAAATATCGAAAGAATTGTCCTGAATGTTTGTATCAGATCCCAAAATCCGGTGCATGCCAGAAGAATCCAGAAAGACAAACATATAGTATCTGGACACTACCTACTGATTCGAAAGATCGTGAGTGGTGTCCAGATATGAAAAAGAGGAGAAAATGAACAAGTGGGAAGAAGTTAAACGGTATGTAAATAGTAAAGAAATAGGAACTGTAATAACTCGAAAAGATCTTATGAACCTTATATATAATGGACCGCATCCTCCCACTTCTTCATATGGAACTACCGTTGATAATTATAGACGATGTTTAGTACTTTTGGGAATACTAGACCATACCAATATAGGTGAATACACATTACGTTATCGCATGAGAGAAGATCTAACAGTTGCCGAATTAAGAAGTCTAGCATACGGAGGATATAGAAGTTGGTTTAATGATGTGAAGATTACAGAAAGGGGAGAAAGAGAGAACATTTAATGCCATACATTTTAAAAGAAAAAAGAAAATCGTTTGATCCATATTTGGAAGTAATAGGACCGCATACAATTGCAGCAGGGGATTTAAACTATTGTATAACTCATTTATGTCATTCGTATTTGAAAGCTCATGGCAAAAGCTATTCAGTTATGAATGATATTATTGGCGTACTTGAAGCAGCAAAGACGGAATTTTACAGAAGAATTATTGCGCCGTATGAGGATATCAAAATTCAAGACAATGGAGACATGGAAGTGTTATGAGAAGAAAAGTGTTAACTATTAATTGTCCATCATGCGACTATTTAGAGATTGGAGATAATAGTGAATTTCTATGTCGTTGGGGAAAATCAAAAACTATTAAGGTCATGGGATCTCATAAAGGAAAAAGACCAAAAACTTGCAGATTGATAACGAGGAAAACGGAATGACACGAGGAGATTTTTATATTGGTCAGGGGCCTGAGTCAAATTGGATTGGAAGTATTACTCATGATGCATTTCCACAAAATATCCCATTGGATATTCTAATATGCATAAATCCAACATTGTATGAAGAATTGGTTGTTGAGTTTATTGAGAAGATGAACGGGATCATTAAAACTAATGGTCAAGGGTGGCCTTGGCCGTGGCACGACAGTAAGTTAACTGACTACTCTTATATCTTTGAACCAACAGTCGATAAAGTATTAGCATCACACCTTGGCGAAGATCTATTTGATCCTATTGCTATTGTTCAAGGCGAAGATATGAACAATGCTATTACAGGATTTGGCCCGCCAATATTTAGAAATATGGTTAAGAGAAAAACAAATGGATAAAACGTTACCAAAACTATATAAAGACTACGGAGAATACTCCAACTGGAGAAATTTCCCATGTTCAATTGATGGATTAAAACCAGTTGAGCGTAGAGTCTTATTATCAGCATATAAGATTTCTAGAAACAAACTGGTTAAATCAAGACAAGTTGATGCATATACTACTGGTCATTATCATCCTCATGGAGATTGTTATGGCACAGTTGTTCAATTGGTTCGTCAGGGATTTCTCACCGGTCAAGGAAATTTCGGTACAAATATTGGAGTTGAGCCTGTTGGCCCAGCTGCCCCTAGATATACTGAATGTAAAATAAATCAAAGAACAATAGATTTAGCATTTAAATATGTCCAGTATTCGCAATGGGTTGATACAGAATTAGGTGATACGGAACCTATTTATCTCCCAGCGATGTATCCAATATGTCTTATGGGTACCGAGTATACTCAGGGCATAGGATTTGGGTATAAAACTTACATCCCATGCTATAAACCAGAAGATCTCTATAAAAGACTTCAATGGTTGCTAGGAATAAGAAAACGAAAACCGATAATTGCTCCAATTACAGATTGCATAATAACTTCCACACCCGAAGTTTTAGATGAATTATTAACAACCGGAAAGGCAAAAATAGATGTCGAAGGTATAATTGAAGTCAATCCCAGAAATAATACTGTGGAGTTGAAATCTTGGCCTCCCGGAAAAAGGTTTGAATCATTTTTGAATAAGTTTCAAAAGGAATTATCGGAAAACCTTATCGGATTTTCAGATCTATCAGTCACGGAAACTAAGATTGTATTCCAGATCATGCGAGAAAGAAACCGAGATAAGATATTTAGTGACTTCGTTGAAAAGCTACAAGATGTTCTTAAAGGAAGCATTTCATTTGAAATAAATACAGTTGATCTTAACCAGACAGTTGTAGTAAGTTCAATTGATGATATGTTATTAAATACTTATAATATGTTTACTGCAACAAACGACAAGATGTTAAAGGATGAAATTGCGAAAATAAGTGATGAGATCCAATGGCTCAGCGCAATTGAATTGATGATTCCCATATTGAGTAACTGTCTCAAAAATGGATATGACGTCGAAACATCTCTGGATACAATTGAGAAAGAAACTCCAGTAAGCAGGAAAGTTGCTGAAGAAGTTATAAATAAATACAAGATAAAAAAGCTTCTGACATTCGACACAGACAATACAAAATTAAAAGAGAATAAAACTGAATTAGAAAATCACCATAAGAATCTAACTGGTTTTGTACTCGAACAATATGGGGGAATGCAATATGTATAGACTATCAAAACAATTCACATTTGCTATGGGGCATAGACTTAGTTGCCATCAAGGGGCATGTAAAAATCTTCATGGTCACAACTATACAGTTGAGGTTGGAATTAAAAGCGGGACGTTAAATAAAGATGGAATGCTCATGGATTTCTCAAATCTAAAAGCGGTGGTTGAAGGATTTCTAGGTTATATGGATCATGCTTTAATGGTTAATGAGACAGATGGAGATTTGATCAAGAAGATGCAAGAAATCATTCCTAGTTTGAAAATTATCGAAACTCCTTTTGAACCGACAGCCGAAAATATGGCCGAAGAAATATATAAGCATGTTGGCGATGTATTGACTAAGTCATATTCTGTACGAATGGATTATGTAACCATATGGGAAACTGATACATCCTGTGCCACGTATAGTGAGGATTAATTCATGTTAGAACTGATACAACGCTCTGGTCTTTTGATATCGAAAGAGCACCAGTATAAAGAATTCTATATAAAGATAAAGGAGTTCCTAGAGCGAAGATCCATGGCGTATGACAGGTCTAATTACACAATCAATACATTCTATATTGAGTCGGAGAAGTATCTCCTTATTCCGAGGTACTTCCCGATTCAACAATATTTGTTTGATTATACTATTAAGAACCATCAGCATAATGGAGCTCCAATTGAAATTGAGCATAATATCACACCGAGAAGTAAATCCCAGGAAAAAGCAATCAAGTATATGATGGATCATGAAAACGGGATTATCCAATTAGCTCCAGGTGTAGGAAAAACGGTTATCTCAATTTATATGATTGCTGAAAGAAAAGTAAAAACTTTGATATTGGTTCATAGAGATCCTTTAGCATTACAATGGAGAAATAGGATAGAATCATTTACAAATCTCAATGAAGATTCAATTGGAAGATTAACTTCGGCAAATTTTAAAGAAGAATTAAAGAAACCGATTATTATTTCAATGAATCAAACTATCCTCTCATTATTAAAAAGGAAAAGAGAAGAGTTTCTCTATGCTCTTCATGATGCTAATATCGGATGTTTTATTGCAGATGAAGTCCATACAACAGTTGGGGCGCCAACATTCTCAGAATGTTCAATTCATATTCCAGCCAAATATACATATGGATTAAGTGCAACTCCATATCGTTATGATGGAAATGGAGACATTATTGAATTTCATCTTGGAGAGATATTTATAGACGATGATCTTGAAGGAACAATGAAACCAAAAGTCACCGTTTTGCTTTTAGATTATGAAATAGATACACCACGCAGACACACCTATGTCCACTGGGGAGGGTCTTTTCAACGAGCAAGATACCTGAATCTAATGAAAAAATCAAATCCGTTTCTGCGCGGTCTGAGGGGGTTATTGACCAAATTTCGAGTGGATAGAAATGTGTTGTGTATGATAGAAAGAGTCAAATTAATTGAAGATATGCACAATTGGATGCCATCAAAAAGTAAAGGAATGTTCTGTGGAGCAGGACCTAAACTTGAAGAACTTGATAAGCAAATAACATTCTCAACACCCGGAAAAGGAAGAGATGGAATTGATGCTCCTTGGAAAGATTGTTTGATAATGACATCTCCAATTTCTAATATTGAACAGCTAGCAGGAAGAGTTCTGCGATCAAAAGATGGAAAGAAAGAACCAATTGTTATTGATATGGTTGATTTCGGTTCTCGAGATATTTCAAGAACGTTTTTTAGTCGTCAGAAATTCTATGATGATAAAGGTTGGTGTGTTCAATATTTATTATTAAAGGACAATAAAATAAATAATATTGATCGACAAGTAACTATGAGTATTTTGGAGGGGGAATGAAGATTAAAACTGATTTTGTAACAAATAGTAGTACAACATCATTTGTGGTTATAGGAAATAGAATTAATATAAAAGATATAGAAATATCAACTGATATTATAGGCAAGATAACTAATGATAGATCCGAATTTCAGGAAGAACTAGAAAATCCAGGTTACGAATACTTTGACATTTTGCTTCATGGTACAGCTTTAGAATTTTCATTTGGTGAAAATGATAGTCCGTATCATGATGTGATGGTTGGTATTTCATATTTAAATATGAAAGATGAAGAAACGTTGGGGCAATTTAAATCAAGAGTTAAACAACTAATTAAAGACTCTTTCAATATTGAATGTGAACCACCATATCATATTGAAGAAGCTTGGAGAGATGGATAATTATGAAAGTAAAAACTGATTTTGTGACCAATAGTTCATCAACTGCATATATCATTCAGAATACAAGTGATTCCAATAAAACTCTAGTTGATTTTGTAAAAGAGAATCCAGACCTTATTGATATGTTTGTAAAACAATATGATTGGTATCTTGGTGACCCAAAATTTAGTCAAGAAAAATTGATTAAATCAGCTCGTCAAAACAATATTAAATTTAAGGCAGGTTCATCAATTTATTGTGTATTCGGAGATGAACAAGGGACACTTGTTGGTCACGTGTTCGATTATATCTTAAGATCGGGAGGAAGCTCTAAAAATTTTAACTGGAGATTCTCTGAATACCTGAGATAAAACATGAAAATTAAATCTGACTTTATAATCTTAAAGAAAGGAGCCGAAGATGTTACTACAGAAGATCAACAATAAGATAGGGGGATTCACATTAATTGAACTAATGGTTGTTATTATAATAATTGGTATATTGGCACTTATTGCAATTCCAGTGTTTATGACTTTTATTCAAAATTCTCATGATAACGAAATAAAATATGATAGTCCAGCATCAGATCCGAATGAAGCTGATCCGGTCGGGTCTAAACCAATAGAAGAAAAAGAAAGCGGGGGAGACAAACTATGAAATTTGCTTTTATTGCCGATATTCATTTATCCAAATATGCGCAAGATAAGCGTGAAGAAACAAGTAATTTACCAGAGCGATTGCATAGTATTAAGTCAGCTTTATATGAAGTAGCTGATTATTGTAAGCGAAACAATATTCATGTAATGATCATCGGTGGAGATATCCTTCATGGTAAATCTATTATCTATGCAATCGCTCAGGATATTATGTTACAATTCTTTGAAGATTTTAATAATGCAATCCAATTTTATGTTATCGACGGTAATCATGACTTATCTGGCAAAGGTGAAGATGTAGTATCTGCTCTACGTCCATTAGCTAATATACATGGAGTTGAGTGGATTAACCATACAAACAAACACAGAGTGATACAACCTGAAGGAATAATGTTTATTCCATATTCACATGATGTTGCCCAAGATGTTAAAAGTGCAAAATCAAGAATATTAATCTCACATTTCGGATTAAGTGAAGGAGTTTTAAACTCCGGAATGAGTATCATTCAAGATATATCTGTAAAGGATCTGATTGGAAAATATGAACTAGTCCTCCTTGGCCACTATCATAAACCTCAGTATATAAACCGTAGTGATATTCAACTGTATTATGTCGGGTCATTAATTCAATTAAATTGGGGCGAGAAGGGGGAAGAAAAAAGATTTTTGGTTGTTGAAACGGATACGCTTAAAGTTGATAGTATCCCAATAACTCAATATCGAAAACACATTGAAATTGAAATAACTCCCGATACAAAAGCAGCAGCTATCCTACAAGCGCAACAGGCAATAGATGGCGGAGATCATGTTAAGATAGTCATGAAAGAAACTGTCGATATGACGGACTATAAAGGCAAGTTCAACATAGTTGACAAAACTGAAAAGGATATAACAGATCGAGGAATCTCAAGCTCAATGTCTATGAGCGATATTCATACCCGTTATATGGAAATAAAACAAATTCCAGAAGATCAAAGAGAACTTTATCTCAGAGAAGGTATGGAAATAATAAATGAATGTGAGGGCGAGTAATATGAGAATAGCAGATTTCCAAGAAGTTGGAATGCAAAATTATGGACCTTATATCGAACCAATGGTACTTGAATTTAAACCTGATTCATTGGTTTTAATAACAGGCCCAAATGGAATTGGAAAAACCATGGCCCTCGATGCAATTCCATTTACTCTATATGGAGTTACAAGTAAGGGGGCAAAAGGTGATGATGTGGTAAATAATGTAGTTGGGCGAAATTGTAAAACATGGGTCAAATTTACAATTGACGGAGTCCAATATATGGTTACACGTTATCATCAATATTCAAAACTCGGAAATACAGTAATTTTAAATGTTGGTGGTGTAGATACCAAACAAGGAGCTAAAGAAGTATTACCTGAAATTGAAAGAATCTTGTGTCCAAAAAAGACCTTCATGAATACTTTAATGTTTGGGCAAAAGGTTAAAGACTTCTTTACTGATCTCGGGGATGCTGATAAAAAAGAAATCTTTAGAATGATTTTAAATCTGGCTCTGTATTTGATGTATTATAAAAAGGCAGATGAAAAGCTGAAAAAGATTAATATTGAACTGGACTCTTTAAATACAGAGGTTGGAATTCAAACTGGTTTATGGGAGAACTCTAAATCAGAAATCGAAATGCTACTTCAACAGCAAAAATATTTTAAATCGGAGAAAGAAACACAGCTGAAAGTTCTTCTTGAAGATCTTAAAATTAATGAAACTCTGCTTAAGCAATGGCAAAAGGATATTGAAGAAAGTCAATTAATTGATCTCAACACGGCAGGAGTAATTAAAGAAATATCTAATTTAGAATCTCAATTGAAAGAATCTCAATTTCATAAAGAGTCAGAAATAAGAGACCTTACATCCAGAAAAGATCTTAAAGAAGCAGACATTAAAAGTCAAGTTGAAGTTGAAAAATCTAAAATAAAAGAAGATATAAGAAATACTTCTGATAATCTTAAACAGCAAGCGCAAAATCTAATAGATAAAATAACCGAGCTTGTTCAAATATCACAGGAGAAAAGACACCATGTTGAAATCTCAATCGAAAAACTCGAAGGAGAAAACAGATTTTATGAAGAACAAGCAACAGAAATCGACCAAAAAGTTATTCAAGCAGATACTAAACGATGTCCGCTGTGTAAGCAAACGGTTGATGGAGCTACTGCTAGACAATTACAGGAAACGATAGAAAAGTTCAAGAGTCAAATTGAAACCAATCAAATCTCTATGAATGATATGACTCAAAGCATAAAGAGAATGAATAAAATCCTATTTACACAGAGTGAAGAGATAAATTCAGAACGAGATCATCTTATAAATCAAATTCAAGTTCTTGAATTGGATGAGAAAAAGAAACTCAAAGAGATTGATGTTCGCCTATATGATGCGCAAAAGAAATTGACTGAACTTCTTATTTCTGGGTCTAATGAGATTGATAAAAAATATAAAGAGAAAGAAATGCAGTTAACAAGTAAAATTAATCATTTACTGAATGAAAAAGAAAAGATGGAAGAAGATCAAAATAAAATTAATCAGATGAAACAGGCAATGGAAAAGGTTGTTGATCGTATTACTCAGTGCAAGATAAAAATTGATTTAAAGGAAAATGAGAAATATGATAAATCTCAACTCAATTTCTATAAAAAGAAAGAATATGATCTTGGTGCAGAAATAGTTTCCCTTCAAAATAGGCAAGAAGAGGTTATGAAGAAGCATTATATCATTTCTTTCTGGAAAACAGGATATTCTTCATCTGGTATTCCATCAATGTTAATTGATGATTCTATTCCATTTATGAATGAACGAGTAGCATATTATCTTGAGAAATTAACAAATGGAAGATATATAGTTTCCTTTGATACTCTTGCAGAAACAAAAGCAGGAGATTTCAGAGATAAGATTTCTGTAAATGTTTTGGATACATTTACAAGAGCAAATTCTCGAGTCCAATTATCAGGCGGGCAAACGAGAATTATTGACATAGCAACAATTTTAACCCTCGGCGATCTTCAATCAAATATACACCACATTAAAATAAACATACTTATTTTCGATGAAGTCTTTGATAGTTTGGATGAGGAAAACATTGGATTTGTATCAAAGGTTTTGAATAAGTTAAAAGTTGGGAGATCGATTTATTTAATTTCACATAGACACGAAGATCAGCTTGAAGCAGATGAGGTTTTAGCAATGGCATGAAGATAAAAGCTGATTTTATAACCAACAGTTCATCTACCATGTTTGTAATTGAGATAGATAACAAGTTTCTTAGGAAGGATCTTGAAAAATTAATGAGCTTACATGTAGGAGAATCCTTAAGATTCTTCGATGACAGAAGTAAATTAATTTCTTATACTCAACATCAACCTTGCGACTGGATAACCGAAATAACAGGAAGACCAATAGCAACTTGGAATATGGATTCTTGTTGTTTTGATGTTGCCTGTAATATATTAAAAGAAGGGAAATTTGTTATCTATCTTACTATGGAAAGAAACTATCCTGATCATATGGAAAGAGCATTGAGAATAATTGAGGATAATGGTGGAATTATAAAACATAGGGATTATGATTAATGAAAATAAAAGCAGACTTTGTAACAAATAGCTCAAGCACGAGCTATACAATACAATCGGTGGCCACAGGTCATATTGAGCCTTTGGGTAACTTAAAGAAATTAGAGACCCTGGCCAAAAAATTCAACTCTAAATATAATTTCATTTATGATGATTGTGCGCATTTTCAATATACTAAGGGGAATGCTGAATTAGAAAATGATCATCACACCATAAGTGTGAGTCTTTCGAATAAACGTATTTGGGGAAATATTACTACCCCGACCACTATGAGAAATATTACTGTTTTACACATTTCTGTTGATAATCATCATGATTGGCATTACGACACCCTTGAATTAACAAAAGAAGTTATTGAAGAAGTATTTAGATTCTTCGATTTAAAGTCAAATTCAAACTTGAATTATGTTGCATTTCCTATTAGTTTTAAAGGAGATGGTTGGGATGGTGGGGATGCAAGTTGTGGCCCCCAAAGTAAATATGCATGGGTCAAAGATGTTTATGAGAATGAAAGTCGAATGGGTGTACTAACGATAATTGATAATAGGGTCATCCCATATGTACTACCTCTAAAAGAAAATAGGTCATTCATGGAAGAGACAGCAAAATTCATAAATTCACAGGGGGTTTGTTTAGATGATAAGGATAGCTAATTGGTTATTAACACGAAAATGCAATCTCAGGTGTGACTACTGCGCGATTGTAAAAAACTATGACGATAAACCTGGTAAATATCCTGATATGAAACATTATTATAAAAATGAAATGTCAACACATCAAGTTCTTGATGGACTCGATAAGTTGCAAACCCACAATCCAGAGATGTTTCATATCTTTTACGGGGGTGAACCCTTACTCAGAAAAGATCTACACGAAATCATAAGTCATTGTAATAAACAAAATATTTATTACACTATTATCTCGAATAATACCGAAGAGATAAGACCAATGATTTATGACCTATGTGAGAAAGTCAAAGGAAAAATAAAAGGGTTCACCGCCTCCGTAGATCCAGTATTTCAGAATGAAATGGAATCTGGAAAAGATAGAGTCAAAAAAAGCGTACATGGTTTAGCTAATCTTGTGAATATGAAACAGTATGTAAACGATGTGGTTGCTGAGATTACAGCAATGAAACATAATTATATATACCTGTACGATCTATTAAAAGAGCTGACCAAGTATGAAATAAACGGAGATATTACATTTATTGATATTTCTAAAAGCCCATACTATGATTTCTCAAATATTTCAGATCCAAACTTGTTGGTGCATCAAACAGCACAGCTTGCGGATCAATTTAAGAAAATAAATAAAGATAAATCCCTAAATGTACACATGAAAGATGTACTGTTAAGAGGAATGTGGGATACACTTCCATCAAATATGAATTGTGAGATTGATAAACAATTACACAATATTTCAATTGATGCAGATGGAAGTATTCGTTTGTGTCTTAGAATAAGAGGGACTTTCACACCAGATACGGTAAATTTAAAAAATTTATTATATCAAGATGGGAAAATTTCTCCAATTGCACATGCTGCAATCAAAAGAGATAAAAAGGAGTATTGCAAATTGTGTAATCATACTTGTCATTTGATGAGTAAATATATAGAGGAAACAGAGTCCGGAGTAGATGATTTAGTTCATACGGACGTAAGGGAGGGAACAATAAATGGTTGAACAAATAGATAGTGACGTCATTGTTAGTGCTGTTCAATTCTGGCAAAAAGTCTATACAGAAAAAATTGTTAAAATAAGATTTACAAAAAAAGATGGAAATGACAGAATAATGAGTGCAACTCTCGACTTCACAAAGATTCCCAAAGAAGATCATCCAAAAACTGTCAACATTCAGAAGATTCTTTCTCTTATTCAAAAGAATCAAATCATGCACGTCTATGATTTAGATGCAAAAGGATGGAGATCGGTTCCATTTAACAGAGTAGAGTATCTTCAAACATTAAAAGGAAAACGATTCTATGTCCAAAGTAAGAAAAAGGAAATGGAAAGTTTGACAAAGGAGTAAGATAAGAAATGACAATTCTTTCAGACATTATTAAAGAACTCGGTACAGATAAACTTTCCGAGCAAGTTCATATGATTTGTAAAAAAATAAAAGATGAGGAAACAGAATCATTTGAATATATACAATACGCCTCCGAAGGACCAAATATATTTCTTACTCTTGAAGTTCCGGGAAGAAATAAAAAAGAGGTTGGATTCATATCTTTAGAAAGAGAATCAGATGAAGTTTATTTATCTATATATTCAACTTTATTTCTAATAGATATAAAAAATGTAGAGCCAAAGGATGCTGCTCCACCAAAAAGACAAAGAGTTTGGGAAATCAAAGATCATCGAGCAGAGAAAATTTTAACAGAGTTTGCTAAACACGTGAAATATTTACGAGGTGAATAAATGCGCCCTGATTTGGTAGAAGAAATTAGAATCAATCCGAAGTATACGCAATACTTTTTATCTGAATTTGATAAAGATAAAGAAGAAGGAGATCCCAAAATTATCAAACGGACAATGTTTACAGCAGATTATCTTAGAAAACTGGGATCCCACTCAACTCTTGCTATGTTACCGCCAAATTGTCGATATATTGAAAGAACAGGAACCGGTGGTTATATAACAGTAATTGAAGAACCTCCTGCTATGAGAACTATAAGCATTAGCAGAGATTTCTGGACAGAGAAAAATGAACTAGTGGAACAAGGAAAATGGGTGGAGTATGGATATAAAGGATACAACGTTGACTTAAATATCCATAAGTTTAGTTTAGCATTTCCGTATGTAATCTTTATACTGGTGTTCGATAGGAGATTTTATCTATTAGAAGGAATGGTTTTTATGAGAATTCAACAGCTCATTGGAATGTCTGATTATTTATTAAAAACTCCTCTAAGCAATATATCCAGCGACCAAAGAATATGTTTTGGAGAGCATGCAAATAACGGCGGGGCTAAACATTCTTTAAATCATGCGGTCCAAAATGCTATCATGGTTTTCTGGTCGGCTCATTTTAATACTGATTATACGTATAACTGTTCAGATTATAAGAAAAAAGGTTCAGTATTTTCTAATATGTTAAAGTGGCAATATTATTCTAATACCAATCCAATGTTCATCTATGATGCTGACTGGATTCGAATAGAAAGAACTTTTGGAGAATATATAAACTATACAAAGTGTAAAGAGTATGTAGGAGGAACTTATGCTGGAATGGATTATAAGGATGTTACTAATTCTATTTTCTCTCAGGAAGATTCTGGAGTTGATATAAAAATCACACCGAGGGGATCCAGAAAGGCTAGACTGTTCTATGATGTTGCAAATGGAATCACTATTGGGGATTACTTTATACATCAGGGGGATCCATTCCAATATAAAAATGGGGATATAGTATATATTGAATCTTTCGCCGGTTTTCAGGATGGGGGTCGTATTCACTACATACAAGTTGACAAAAATGGGAAGAAGATTGTCATGAAGTTAACTTCAAAACTTCAAAACTATATTGCTGTATCAAATAAAGCATTAAGATACGTATCAGAAGTAATTCTTCCTAATAAGACCAAAGTTAAAAGTGGCGATATTCTTATTGTTGAAGATAAGAATGGAACTTTTTATGCAAAAGTTGACTTCATAAGGAATGCACGTGATGGGTCGATAGAAATAAAAATTGGATCTGATTATTATTTAGCTGATAAACTTAATGCTACCTTATTTAATATAACAGATCCAGAAGTTGATGGAATTAAGCTACAAAAGGGTAAAGAATATTTGATTATAACAGATCCGAGAGGAGGGTCAGTTCTGTCATCCGGAGACATATTAAAATATACAGGAGTTTCAGTATCTGGGTCAACTAATATCAAATTTGATTTTCTTGGTGAGCGATATAGAGACTTAATCGGACCTATTACTTTTTCTTTACAGGTTAATACAACGCAAAAAGCTCCAAGAATTTATGAGCTCGATGCAGTTAGAGAGTTCGATGGGAGTTTTAGACTCGGAAAAAGTATATTCTGTATGACATCATCTCATAACGCTAGGAGTTCAGGAATAACATATCCTGTAGCATGGGAACTTGCAGATGGTAATGGAGCTGTTTTTAATTCTTACTTTAGACTTGACAAACCAACAACTCTTAATAGTCTCGTAAAAGATGACAGATTCTTCTTGCCAGGTATTCATTATGATATAGATTTTAGAGTCGGCGATAAGGTTGTTGTTGCTAACTGGGGAACTCCAACTGAGATGTTAAAGATTAAAGAGATCGCAGGATTTTCTTTTGTTAACAACGAAAGTAGTAAACGTGATGATCTATATTTTATTTTAACCGATAGGGAAGGAAAACTATCCAAACACAAATATATTGATGGATATAAGTCAGTATGTCATATAGGAAGTGTCAGAAAAATAACGAACAGATTTAACGGAGTTTCAGCAGGTACTAAAATAATTTCTGATACAGCAGGTATTTACGGATTTCCAAAGAAAGATGTAAATATTATTATAGGATTTATTACTGATACGGGTGGAGATGATCCTCTTGTTCTTTGCTCAAATTGCCAAACCCTTTGGTTTAGTGATATTATTGCAAACTTTAAACGAGTAAGTGTGAAATCTGCAAAATGGAAAACTCTCAGTCATTCGCCTATCGACTTGAGTAAAATCAAACCTCAAGCCGGAGATATTATCAACGGTACAGATAAATACAGAATGAATGAGGGGTATATGATGGCCCATATGCCTGAATACTCAAATGTTAGAGCGACAATTCTATCATACTATACTGGTTATCCCGAAGCTTATGGAATGGATAGACAATTTAGTAAAGAGTATATCTATAACTGTATTCCAAATCCAAGGCTCTCTCCGAGTCAACTTAAAGAATTTGGAACGATTAGAGGGTTCTCTAACTTTCACGGACTCTTCTTTGCTAGCCAAAAATCAGGTGTAAGATTTATCAACCAACCAGGGAGGATTATAAATGTTTCCAGTAGTGCTGAATGATGGGCAAAATGAAATGCCCAAAGATGATATTTATTATGTTATTGCGAAAGAGGGAGTTTATCTTAAGAAGAAATTGGGGGTTATGGAAAGTCTTGCTCCAGTAAAACAGATCTCAACTCTTCAAAGCATTACAGCTACGGCCACAATGCATATTGAAAAAATTCCTGGTCCTAAATTTGCAAAGATTATCGAGTTCTTTAGAGAAGTTTATAAAGAATACTATGGAGAAGCAATTGTCCTATTATTTTATGACGAAGAGAAAAAGACCTATTTTATCATGCCTCCACATCAAAAAGTATCAGGCGGATCATGCGATTACAACAGAGGTATAACCGTAGATGGTTATACTATGATTGGTACAATTCATAGTCATGCCGCAATGTCTGCATTTCATTCTGGAGTTGACGATAAAGATGAGGAAGGGTTTGACGGACTTCATATTACAATTGGAAATGTGAGGGACGAAGAAGTCAGTATTTCAGCATCAATTGTTGCTAATGGTCATCGGATAATGGTTGATCCGAGAGATTATGTTGAACAACTGCAACTAACTCAAGACATTGATGAAGATACTACCGGGGCAACTACTAAAGTCTATGAATGGAAAGATGGTAAACTACAAGAGAATCTAAAGAAAACGAATCGTTATGCTTACAATTATCGAAGATTTGATAAGCGCTATGTAGTAACAGTAACTGACCACCAAAAACGATTTAATCAGAAATGGATGAAGGTGGTTGAAAAAGGGCACTACGTTCACAAAGGTTGGAATCGTGGAGTTGGGCGTGGATATGGAGCAGACTGGTATACTGGCAATGGATGGGGGTATGGATTTGATGCAGACGCATGGAATCAAATGAATCAAGGATTTCAAAGAAGACTTCCAGGTTCATTTGTCGTCCATGGAAAACCAGATCCGAGAAACGTTGGACCGTACAAAACACAAGGCATAGTCTTTCCTCCTCATAAAGATGAAGATGAAGATGTAAATCATTGTCAGAATTGTGTGCATAGAGATGACAAGTTGGGTTGGGCTCTTGAGCAATTCACAGAGGAAGCAGAAGATGAACCGGATGAAGAAGATGTGATTGATAATTTTGCATCTCGGGATGATTATGACAAAATGTTTATGGATGGTAATATTGCATGCCAGAATTGTTTTGAAACTTATCACGGTCCATCCTATCAAGCATGCCCAACGTGTGGTGCACCAAATATTTCTAAGATGAAAGCATCACAAGATCCTATAGCAGGTCAAAGATTTAGTTGCCCAACTTGTACAAACGAGTTCGATCATGAGGGAGAAGATGAATGCCCTTTTTGCCACACAGAACTAGACTTTACCGAGTTCAGAGAAGCCGCATTAGTAGAAGACAAATCAGACGAAGAGGGAGAACCTTCGATCGGAAAAGATATTGAACCCGGAAAATGGTATATATGTAACCTTTGTACCACTATATTTGAAGCTAAATCTGTTATAAATGATTGCCATTGCCCGAGTTGTGGCAAATATATGTTGGAAGAGTACAATTGTACTCAATATAATATAGAGGATGAAAGAACATCAATTGCCGATAAAGATTCCGGTAAATTGATGGAGGATTCTAAACGCGACATTCTTCTGTTAGCCGCTGAAGCCGATAAATATCTAGAAAGAATCCCTGATCCACAAAAACTCGAAACTCCTTTATCAACGCGTGTTCAAAAAACATCTCGTATGTCTATCAAAGAGATGTTCAAAAGGACATTTGGGAAGGAGAGAACTAAATGAATAAACTATCTATTGTTGTAGTGGGCCTCGGTGGTGTAGGTTCTATTTTAATAGAACGTCTCGGTCGCTTTCTGAATTATGGCGATTATGAAGCAAATATGCTTCTAGTAGACGGTGATGAATACGAGGTCAAAAACTATCAAAGGCAAGAGTTCAATCAAATGGGGAATAAATCTGACGTGAAAGCAACTGAGCTACAAATAAAATTTCCTAAAATTGTGTTGGACTCGTATGATGCCTATGTAAACGAAACAAATACTGCTGAGATCATCAGAGAGGGAGACATAGTTTTTCTCTGTGTTGATAATCACAAAACCAGAAACATCATATCCAATTATTGTATGCAATTAAAAGATATTACTTTGATTTCTGGTGGGAATGAGTTGACAGATGGAAATGTGCAAATTTATATCAGACAAGGAGGTGTAGACTTAACACCTGATCTCTGTGCATACCATCCTGAAATTGCCAATCCCGAAGATAAGTTACCCGAAGAATTGTCATGTGAAGAAAGAGCCAATGCAGATCCTCAGTTGTATTTCTGTAATCTTGGCGTAGCTACGTTAATGTGTTGGGCCTTTTACAAATCAATCATAAAAGGTCAGATTGATCAGCAGTCTGAAGTATATTTCGATATTCTTCAAATGTCTGCCAATGCACAAACTCGAATTGTAAAAACTAAAGAAGGAGAAAGCTAAAAATGGTACGTAGAAAAACTTATACAAGAGATCAATTGGAAGCAATGAATGCTAAAGACCTCAAAAGTATGGCATTTCATTCACTAGGACTCAGCGGGCTGAGCAAGAAACCCAAAGATGTTGTTGTAGATGCAGTCATTGCCTATCAAGACGGTGGTAAAGCATCTATCGCACCAGGAAAGGCAGCATCTTCCGGCCCCATTACCGGACTGAACTTCACTGGTCAAAGCAGCCTAACCAATCCAGGCGCTTCATTCGGTAACAAAACCACAACCACCATTCAAGTATCATGTGGTGCATCTTCAGGAGCCTTTCCGGTTCAGGGAAAAACTGTTCGTGAAGTCGGTGAGTTTTTGAGAGAAGTTCTCAATGTGAGTCAACTTTCAACCGGTTTGGTAAATGGAAAAGAAGTCGACTCCGGTTATATTTTGAAATCCGGTGATCGTCTTGAATTCCTGAAACCAGCAGGGCGTAAGGGATAGACTATGCTTACGATGGGAGCCTCATATGGGGCTCCCAACTTCAATCTAAGGGGTTTAATAATGAACGAAAATATTGAAAAATTATTTAATGAAAATGGCATAGATAAAGTTGCGTTTTACTATAAAAGTACTCCCTTAGTTGACAATGCATATACTACTTGCATACTTGTCAATACAGAAAAGGGACGGATTGAATCAAGGGGTATCGCCATATGCTCCATGCGAGATACGTTCAACAAAAACAAGGGTAAAAATAAAGCGTTTGGAAGAGCTATTGAAGCTGTGGTACGAAAGATTAATTCTGGAAAAATTAACCCTTGTGGGCGTGATTGCGAAGGAGTACGCAGACAATTCAAAATCAAAACCGAACAGGATCAAACAAAGTTTGAAAGCGCCATTACTGAGCTTAATACTTTGCATCCTGAATTGGAAGTTGTAATTATTAATGATGGTTCTAAGAACCATACAAAATATTGTTTGAATATTCCAGCAAGCTATCCAATCCGAGTTGCCAATAAAGACTTTAAATATAAGTCTCAGTTTAGGCCAAACCCAGCCGGAAGTGAAGAATCGAAACTATTAGACAAGGGTATATAAGGCAAGGCAAAAAGGGAGGAGAGGTAACTTTCCTCCCAATAACTCGAAAGGAGACTAGCCAAACGTGGCGTACAGAAGTATAACTATAATAGGAATAGGAACACTGGGAGGATTTATTGCAGAATCTCTTTCAAATCTGGATGGAGTAGAGGAACTAATTATAGTAGACCACGATATAGTTGAAAAAAAGAATCTAAGGAATTCTATTTATAGACAGATTGATGTTGATCTATTTAAAGTAGATGCTCTTGGAGATATATTATCTATAAATAGAGATATTAATGTTAAACAATTTCCAATAAAATTTGAAGAAGGAACAACAAAACTCCCACACTCAGATTTGGTTTTAGATTGCAGAGATTACACTTATGACAGAGGATCATATCTTGATGCACGACTTTATATCTCATCTAGATATCTTATGGTCGATTGTCGAAAGAATGTAAAATATGACAATCCAGTTGAAGGTAAATATCTAGAAGCTCTAACCAAAGATGATTTACGATACGCTTCAACGATGGTAGCAATGTTACTTCATAGTAATACAATTGCATCATTGATTGATGTAGGATCAGTTCAAAAATATGAACTTGATTATGTAACAAGGATTGACAGTTGCTCATATGATATTTTATATGATGCATCACCTGGAAATGATAAATTTGTCAACCTGCCTGCAAAAATTATTCCCATTTTAGATCTTAATAGAGAATATGATCTAAATGTATTTGTTGGAAGTAAGAATCTACCATTAACTGAAAGAATTATTCCTAAAGCATCTTTAAAAGATGGAAATGATTTAATAATCAATTTAGCATCTGTTACAAGTTTACAATGCAATTTTAATCAATATCTTGTATCTCCATTTAAGGAAGGTGGAAAAGTTTATATTGAACTTATTCCTGAAACTGGAGCTGCATAATGAAATTAACCCGCATTGCAGTAAAAAATTTAATTGTCCCAAGACGATTGATTTTTAGAAATGAATTCTATAAAATATTAGATTACCCAAACAAATATATAATCAAAGGATATACTGTTATCTTACTTGATGATAAAATTGATGAGTTAGAAATTAGGGACTCACATCCCAATGCAAACCCAAGGACTGGAGAATTTTGTATACCAAACACATTACGAAACTTTCCATTAAACGATGAAACGAAAAACATGATTCATAACATCTTAAGTTGCTTTAACTTAGATAATTGCTACTTCACTCCTTGGAACGAAATTCAATATAGAAAACAAGAGGTGTGAACATGCTTAAAGAAAAAAAACCATTATTATCTAGAAAAAAATTGGACAAAGCTCTTGGTGAATCAATTGATGAGCTCAGCGATGCAACCAAGAAAAGTTCAAGAAAGGTCTTTGATGCTTTGATAGAAGAAGGGGTACAGACCATAAGTCATATTTTTGATAAATATAAGATAATAGCAAAACAAAAGGTGATCAGACATGGCCAAGAAAAAGACGATAGGGATAGTGAGTGAAATGCACTCAGGGATTCTTGAACAAGAAATTATTCGAATTGTTGAAAAAGTAACACGTGATAATCTACTCGGATTAGCGGCAGACGATGTTAAAATCATCGCTAAAGAACTTATGCCCGATTTTGATAGAATGATTTCTAAAAAAATCAAGGATCACTTATATGAGATAGGGGAGTTCCTTATGGAACGATTTAATACGGAAGACGACTAGGGGGAGAAATAATGCCAAAAATTCTTAACTATGCTAAATTTTGTGAAAATTTAGAGGAAGTAACCTCTCTAAAAACATTTGGGAAAAAGAAGTTTCATTCTAATGGTTTATTCTCCGAGCAAATCTTCGGACCAGTCAGAAACTATACATGCCAATGCGGTACGTATCATGGAGTTTCAAAATCTGGAGGTACTTGCAAAGAATGTGATGTTGATATTGTTAATAGCGATGAAAGACGAAAAAGATTTGCAAAAATAGTTTTGCCAACACCAGTTGTTAATCCACTATTCTATGATTTATTAGTTGATATTGCCGGAAGAACTCTAAAAAGTGCGCTTGATGATTTAATGAAAATGGATAAGAGCGTTCTATATATTCAAGATGGTGAATTTGTAGTTACAGTAAACCCCGAAACAATCCCAGCTGGATTACAACAATGGGAACGTATAGAAGCTATCAGAGTTCTTGTCGAAACATTAGCTACTGATATGGTTGCTGAGGGAATTCCGGAATGGAAAATTGTTTTAGATAATATTGATAATCTTATTATTGATACAATAATTGTATTACCTCCAGACTTAAGACCGACGTCTAAAAGTTCAGGCGAAGGAAAACAGTTGATGGACAAAATTAATCGTTATTATGTCCAGATACTAACTAAGAAAGAGATAATGAAAGATACGATTATTGATATTCGAAGAGATAAAAGTTTGTATTACACATACTTCAAACAATTACAAAAAGATGTCAGCGAATTATATACACGAATATTGGAAAAGATGGCAAAGAAAGAGGGATTGATTAGAGGAAATATTCTTGGTAAAAGAATTGATTTTTCGGGTCGAGCTGTGATAACTCCAGACCCAACTTTAAATCTTGATGAATGTAAATTGCCCTATTTAATGATTCTTGAAATTTTCAAATTGCCTATTGCCAAAAAGATTATGTCTTTGGGTAAATTCAAGATTTTAAATAGAGCGATTGATTATGTCGACCTGTGTATTGATAGTCAATCCCCAGCTCTTTTCAAAGTTTGTGAAGGGCTTATTCAAAATGAAGTTTGTATTCTAAACAGACAACCATCGTTACATAAACTCGGAATGCTTGGTTTCAATATTAAGATAACTCTTGATCAAGTTATTAAAATACACCCGTTGGTGTGTCCTCCATTCAATGCAGATTTTGATGGAGATCAAATGGCAGTATATATTCCAATTACAGATGAGGCCAAACAGGAAATTCGGGACAAGATTTTTATCACTAAAAATTTAAGTAGTCCTGCAAATGAAAGTTTGACAACAACGCCAAGTCAAGATGTCATTTTGGGAATATACTATTTAACTTCCATTGAACTTACGACATATTCAGAAATGATAGAATACAAAGGACAAAAAATTACATGGGGACAAGCTGAATTTAATAAATGTCTGCCAGAGGATTATCCAATAATTGATACACCAGTCAACAACGATAAATTATTGGATATATTAAATCATATTAAAGATCACTATCCGGAAATGGTTACAGTTCAAGTTTTAGATGCAATCAAAAGGATTGGATTCAAATATGCTACTCTCTTTGGTTGTACTATGTCACTAAAAGATTGTACGATGGAAGGTGCCAGAGAATTTAGGGATCAGTTGTTTTCAGATGATGATATACACAAACAATTAGTAGCAGTTTCAGACCCCGCTGTAACACAAAAGATGCGAGAGAACTTCAAATATTCATATATGATTGAATCAGGTGCAAGAGGAAGCTGGGATCAAGTTCGACAGCTAGTTTTGACCAGAGGATTTATCTCAAACTTTCAAGGAAAAATTCTTCCAGAACCAATCAAGAATTCATTGATGGATGGGTTGACTAATAAAGAATTTTTCTATTCAACATACGGGTGTCGAAAAGGTTTGCTTGATGTTGCTTTGAATACCGGCACAAGCGGATATCTGTCAAGAAAACTAATATTTACTTGTGCAAATCTTCAAATTGATCCAATACTTGAAGATTGCGGGACGAAAGATCTTTTAACAGTTGAAGTTAAAAATAAACTGAAAGCTCGAATGTTAATTAACAGATATATGCTTGAGAATAAAACATTAGTTAGAATAACCAGAGAAAATTATAAAGATAATATTGGAAAGATAATTCAAATTAGAAGTCCAATATTGTGTCAAAGTCCAAGAATCTGTCATACTTGCTATGGAGATCTATATAAACGATTGAATAGCAGATTCATTGGAATCATAGCAGCTCAAACTCTTGGTGAAAGAGGAACCCAATTAGTATTAAGAACATTTCATACTTCTGGTTCAGCGGTCATTAAGGGAGAAGGAGAAGAAAGCGGGGATGTGGATCAATCAATGCTTCAAGAAGACATTATTGGAGATCTCGCTTCTGTGTCTGAACTATTGCATAAGTTCAAAGGAAAAAGTTATGATGGTATAGTTTCAGAATTATTTGATGCCTATGGTAAAGATATTTATCATGTTCATTATGAATGTGTGGTTGCTCAGCTTATGTGGAGTAACTATCGAAAATGGAGACTATTAGAAAATAGGGTACTAGTCGAACCGGATTACTTTTCAATCCAATCTGTGCCCAATCAGGAAAGCTGGATATTAGCGATGGCCTTCTCAAATCCAAAAAGATCAATTTTACAGGGCATACTATATGAAGGAAGATATTCAGGAGTCATGGATAAAATTCTAAAGGGGGAACGAATCACATGAGAGATCCCAAAAGAATACCAGAAATATTAGATGAACTAAAGGGGATTTGGGGAGCAGTTCCTGATCTACGCTTTGGTCAATTGATAATAAATGTAATAGGCACACAAATATTATCAAAAGAAAATGACCAACAATTTTATTATATGGAGGATGAAGAACTAATAAAACTTTTTAGAAAATATCTTTCGGAGGTTAAATATATTGAACATCATTAATCCAACATTTAAAATCCAAGATTTGGATAAAAATGTCTTTACAATAAGACAAAAGGATTACGATCAGATTTTACCGTTGGTTCAGAAAATAGTTAAACCAGTTGAGGAGATTGGCTTCGAAATAAATGAAATTGATCTCAAGGATTCAAGGTTTGCTTCCGGAGAATTATCATCAACTCTAAAGCAAACTTTAGTTATCAAAATGCAAAAGGGTACTGCAAATATTGATATCTCAATATTCATTCCAAAACTGGTAGAAAATAATTATATTTACATCAACGGAAGGAAAAAGATTCCTCTATTTCAGTTATTTGATATTCCCATTGTTACAAGAGGCGAAAACATCAAACTCAGAACAAATGTAGCAACCATTGTTGTCACATTAGAAAAAGAAGGTCCAAGAGTTCAGATTAGTTTTCTTGGGAAAAAAGTTCCTCTTTCTTTAATGTTTCTTGCATATTATGGCATTGAAAGAGTATACGAGATGTTCAGCCTCACTGAAAAGATTGACCCTTCGGACGGTCATTTGTATGAGATACTCAGATTTGATCTTAAGGATTATTGTGAGGAATCCAAGGGATACACACAAGATGATTTTGTTTTAGAAGTTGGAAGAATTTATTCTCGCTTCAATCAAAAATCAAAAGGTGAAGATATAATGTACGCCCTTGATCTTATTCCCAAGGTCGATATTATTACAGCAAAGTTTTTAACAACCGACTCAATTTTAGAAGAATTAGTTGAAGCTATCAAAATTGGGGACATCGACGATACACTATTTACTAATAAACGGGTTAGATGTTTCGAGTATATGGTTACATCTAAAGTCTCAAAAATCATATTTGATTTATGCTTCTCAAACAGAACATCTCGGCAACCAAAATTTAATATCAACTCCACTCAAATATTATCAGAGTGTAATGTATCAGATATTGTTCAGTTTGATTTCTCTATTAATCCAATTGAAGAACTAACCAAGTTATCCCGAATAAGTCTTTTAGGACCTGGAGGATTTAAAAGAGAAAATATTCCACAGCATTTGAGAGACATATGTCCAACTATGTACGGTCGAGTGTGTCCGGTTGATACTCCGGATAGAGACAATTGCGGAGTCTTACAAAATTTAATTCCAAATGTTTTATTGGACGATAATCTGAAATTTAGCGATGAATTTTTAGAGAATCAACCAATTTCAATGCCAGTTTCAATGACTCCATTCTTGAAACATGATGATCAAACAAGACTTCAAATGGCGGCATCACAAATGCGCCAATCAATTATGTTAAAAGAGTTTGATACTCCATTGATCAGTTCTGGTTGTGAAGGTCTTTATTCAGACTATACACAATTTGTCAAGCGAGCCAAAAAAGATGGTGAAGTTCTGCATATTGATCGTAACTATATCATAGTAATCTATAATGATAAAGATGCAGATGTGTTTGACATTAGTTATAGAAAGATTTATGTTGAACATCTTGACTTTATGAACATCTATATAAAACCAGGAGATAAATTCAAAGCGGGTGACATTCTTGCCGAAAGTAACTTTTGTAAAGATGGAAAAATTAATATAGGCAAGAATCTATTAACTGGGGTAATGGTGTATTATGGAAACAACTATGAGGATGGTATTGTCATATCTGATAGATTGGTTGAAGATGATTCCCTAACTTCAGTGCATTATAAAGAATTATCATTTTCACTGACACCTGAAAAAGTATTGTTATCTCTTAGTGAGGATAAATACAAACCATTGCCTGATGATTTAGAAGTAATTCAGGCAGGAAATCCATACGCAATTTTGAAAAAATTAAATTCTGATGATTTTTATTCAGTATTCTCAGAACCCATTGAGTTGATTGCTAGGAAAAACTTCATTATTTCAGAAGTAAATCTCTATGCAAATTCATGGAATGAAGAAGTTCCGGAGTATAAGAAATGGATTGAAACGAAACTTCAAGAACAATCTGAAAAAGAAAATTATCTTCAAAAAATGATGAAAGTACATTTACCAAAAGATCACGCTATCAAATTTATTAGAGAACGAGGACTTGATAAATTTTCGTTCGTCGGAAAATATAAAAATAAAAGAGAAAAAATTAATGGTATTCAAGTCGAAATGATTGGAGTTCATACAAGAAAAATAAAAGTCGGGGATAAGATCGCAAACAGGCATGGTAATAAGGGAGTTATTTCAAGAATAGTCCCTCATGATAAAATGCCCCAGTTACCAAATGGGCAACACCTGGATATTTGTATTAATCCTCTAGGTATTATTTCTCGAATGAACTTTGGTCAATTATATGAATTACATCTAGCATTTTCAGTTAGTCATCTAAAACGAAAAATGATTGAGATGATTGACGCAGAAGTTCCAGATAAAGAGATTACAGATTTTCTATTTGGATATATAGAAATTATTGACAAAACAAATGGAAAATGGTATTCAGAACAAATCAAAGAACAGTTACCAAAGAAAATTACAAAGGAATTTGTTGAAAATTTTACTATCATTCAACCTCCTTTTGAATCATGCAGAATTGAAGAAGTTGAAAAGGCAATGGAATACACAGGAACCAATTTTACCGAAGTTCTTTATGATCCATTATCTCAAGTTAATTTACATAATGAAATTGCAGTTGGTTATATTTACTTTTTCAGAATGGTTCATATTGCTGAAGAAAAATTAGCTGCAAGAGGAATTGGAGCATATGCCAGGAGAACACTTCAACCGCTCGGCGGAAGAAAGAATAAAGGTGGTCAGAGATGTGGAGAAATGGAAACCGCCTGTTTGATTGGTCATGATGCACCATGCAACTTATTTGAATTTCTTACAACTAAATCAGACTGCATTGATCTAAAAAATAGTTACATCCGTGGTTTTATTGAATCCAAACTTGTTGACGAAACTAAGGAATTAAATCCAATGCCGGAATCGGTAAAACTCCTTAATTCTTACTTAACAGTTATAGGAGTTGATCACAAATGAGTATTTTTGACACACCCATGTGGAGTCCGGGAACATCAACAGTTTCAACATCTTCAATATTTCCATATAATTGGGAAAATGAACATGAAATTAAACCCAAGAGAAAGATAGTTAGAAAGAAAAAAGTTGAAGAGGAAGAAATAAAACAAATGCCGTCAGATCTAATTTTATTTGATCCGAAGGATTTGATACTATGAGTAATTATAATAAAAAAATAGAAAACTTATGGGGGAAAATAAATGACAGAATGTTTACCAGATATTCAATGCTCAATACCGGATATTAAAATCCCCATTATGCAAGTAGGTGTTGAAAATATTGAAGTCCCTTTCAAATTGGAATCTAAGTATGGCGGGTATCATCAGATGATTGCAAACGTATCTCTGAGAACCAACTTGGATAAAGATACGAAAGGGATTTCAATGTCAAGATTGCTTCTAACTTTGAAGCCATATCTTGACTTACCATTAAAGCATACATTGATCAAACAAATACTTGAAGATGTACGAAAAAATGTTGAGAGCGATGCTGCATTTATGAAGTTTGAATTTCGAATGCCGATAATACGAAAGTCTATAAAATCGGATAATGAGTTTCCTATCTACTATAAATGCAAATTTGAAGGACAGCTATTTAAATCTCCCGTATTCGTTGAACAGGGAGTATTTACAATTACAGATCATTTCAGATTCTATCAAGGCGTTATAATCCAATATGCTTCATACTGCCCTTGTTCAGCAGAGTTGTGTGGCCATTTAAATGAAAATGAGTCAAAGGGATATCCACACAATCAAAGATCGTATGCTGACATTCTTATAGAAGTTATTGACCCTCATTATTTATGGTTAGAGGATATTATCGACGCTGTTGAAGAACAGTTGATAACTATTCCATATCCAATAATCAAAAGACTAGATGAACAAGAGATAGCAAAGGTAGCTGCTGAAAATCCGATGTTTGTTGAAGATTCGATCAGAAAAATATCACAATGTTTGAATGATCGTGAAGATGTTTTTGATTGGATTGTTAAGTGTTCTCATGAAGAATCAATACATACATCTGAAGCAATTGCAGTTAATTGGAAAGGTCGCCCGGGTGGATTTAATGGGAGAAGATATCTATGATTAATGTATGCATTTCATATGGTTTTGGGGAAGGCAATAGATTTCAACAAGAAACTATTCCAGATAAAATTCAATTAGCAATATACAAGTACGATATTTTTATGGAGCTTAAAGATGATGCTGTTAAAGCTCTTAAAAAACATGGTACTGATGTTAAAGTAGTTCACCTTCCAGAGGATACTTTAAGACAAAGTTTAGACAATATAGATAAACTGATAGAGATTTGTATTTATGAAATAGGATGTCGAAGGTTTGTTATACATCCAAACAAAAATATCTTTCAGTTTATTGACCACTTTATAGAAAGATGGGGGTATTCCGATATGGCAAAACTTTTAGTTGAAACCTTTGGTTGGAGAACTAAAAAACAGCTAAGAGGACCATTGGATATTTTGCAAGTTTGTATTGAAAATCCAGAATTAGCAATGGTTATTGATACAAGTCATATCGAAACATTGTGGTTTGATCATAGGATTATGCCTACGTTATTGAAATATACCCCAGTAATTCATTTATCAAATAGAGCAAAAGGGTTCGGTTCACATATGCCGTTTAATTCAGCAAATGGTGAACTGAAACTGGTGGGATTTGTCAGAGATCTAAAACATAGATATAATTGGAATGGAGATTTAGTTCTGGAATATATGTCTGAATATAAGGAGAAGCTTATGAAAAATAAACTGTACATAGAGAGGTTATTGGCATGAACAGAGGCCATACAATTGCTCTTTACGAGAAAGAGAGACAATATGAAGAAGAGGTTTTTGGAAACTATTCACAGATCAAAAGTTTAAGTTTCCCCAGTTTTCTTGCTTTTTTAAGAGTATATATTGATAAAGCAGAGAAGGCATATGCCGGAAAATGGGAAAAAGAGTTACCACCGTGGTTGAAAACCTGCGCTGAATTTGAAACTGAAGCAAAGGGAACCGCACCAGTAAAGGCGTACGAAGAGGTTATCAAAATCATGGCTCTTGCAGGAGCTGCATTAGAAACTTACACAATTATTGACGCCAGTAAATGGAGAGAAAATCCGAACACGGATGCAGAAAAGTGGAAAGATTAAAAACTAAAAGGAGAGATGAAAAACAATGAATGAAAACCTATCCGAAATGGTAAAAGATGCAACAACCGAACCAAACCCAGCTATATTCTCTGAGGCCGATCTCGATTTGCCAACTGATGATATTCAAGAGGTAGCAACTGTTGAGGCAAGCCCAGCGATTCCCATTACATCGTTATCAAGCTGGTTTGAGGAAAATGCTTCACGGTTTAGTAACATCAACCAGGTTAAAGTTGCAATTCGTGGTGTTGATGCAGCTAAGACATTAATCATGGCAGTAGCAGATGATTCAGAAGAAGCTGATGGTGAAGGTAACGAGAAAAGAAATCTGCGGGTATATGAGAATGCTGATACCCATCCAGTTCTTGATCTTACTCCGGAAACCATGGATGTTTATAGCAACGGTTTCAGAATTCTGTATAATTATGGAGAAGGCGTATCTATCAAATGTTATGGAATTCGAACCGGTCTCATTGCTGTATTCTGTAATGTAATTGAAGGAAGCATGATTCCATATGCAATTACACGAGTTAAAAGAAAAGACGATGAGATTGAAGTTGTATCAAGAGATGCCGCAGAAGTGTCAGCAAAACTAGCTGCCGCAGTTGATGGAGAATCTTTACAACTGAGATATAAACAATCAGCGAAAGCTGTTGCTGATTTCACAACGAATAAAAGTGCTATTGACTGGTTATTGGCTCGACAAGTTGAGATTACAGATATTAATCATCATCTTCAGATCGACAACATTATCATCGACACTTTAGCGTAAGGTAATAAAGGACTTGGGCGGGTAACATGCGGAGAAGAAATCAAAACACCAGAGCCGATACCAGTTGGTGCGACCGACTCTCATTTATGAGATGGAGCTTAAACCTCACTGGCCAATTCGGACTAAAATATAAATTTTCTCTCCCGGTCCCGCCCATTTCACTTATATGAAACTAAATGAAAATGTAAAACTAGTCCTAAAAGACGTTTATCTATATGACATTGAAGCGTGTCATTATACTATAATGGAGAAGCTTGGGTTGGATGTGAGCACATTAGATAGAAATGATAAGTCTCAAAGAAATATTGAAATTGGAAAAATGATGAGAAAGAATCCTCAACTAACTTCTCTATTACGAAATACAACCAAAACAATTATTGACGAATATTTAATGAAAAATAATGTCACTGAAGATGACATTTTGATCAGACAATACGATGGTATTTTAACGACCAAAATTCTTAGAGTTACAAACATCCAACATATTCCATTTGAAATGAGAAAAAGATATTTAACTTTTATCATATCAATTGATAGAGGAAAATATATTGCTCAGCAAGCAATGGACGGCGGAATAACAATAAAAGGTATACCATTTCGTTATCCTCAAATGGATTTGATCTATAGAAAAATATGTGGAATTAATTTTGCAAATAAGAGTCGAATATTTATCCAGCTACAAAAAATAAAAGACGATTTTTTAAATTCTAACAACCCATACTTATTTGGAGTCCCGACTAAAAAAGGATTCAATGTTTATTTGAAAGGGTATGGTGAACTTGAAGTAACTGAGAGCACAGTCAAGTTAATGGATACGGATGATATTGACAAAGAAAGATACTTCAAGTTTTATATCGAACCGTTTACAAAAAGCATAACAGTAGAGTTTGTATAAGGAGAAATATGGAAGAGCAAATATTAAACATCGCAGGAGGAAAGATTCCACCTCTTGATATAGAAAAACCCTATTTCATTGTTAATGTGGATACAATGTACTATCGTAATGAAGAACCGGCATGGGTGGAAGAGCAATGGTCAGAATGGAGAAGATCCTCTACAAAATATACACAAATCATGAATGTAAAATCGGATGTATTTGAGTTTATGGAACGAACTTATATGACATTTGATAGAATTTGTATCTATAGATTTCTTGAACACGTATCATTTACGAATCTCTTGTATTTCATTTATTTGGTATCGACTGTTACAGAGAAAGATGATATTGTTGATATTATCGTACCAAACTATCAGACTCTTGCAAAACTACTTCTTAATGAATCTGTATTGAATCCAACTTTTGAAAGAGATAATATTTTGTTGACAACAGAGCTTTTAAATGAACCATCATGCCCACACGCATCCATTTGGACCCCAGATAGAGCTTTTCACTTTTGGGAAATGGAGGGAAGGTTTAAAATTGAAGAGGTGTTCCCTAAGTTTAACTTTGATGGGCGGGATATTTATATGAGGTTTAAAGCAAGAAGGAGGTAAAAAGTGACACCATTTAGTGAACGTGCAGCTCAAATGGGTCTTGATGTAAGTGGCGCTTTTAAAGGGTTGTTTACTTATCAAGACCGGTATTGCGAATTAGCGTATAGACAACTATCACCTCAAGCAACTTACGGTGATGGAGAAAATCCAGATCATCCAACTGATATTATGGTATCTCCGCTACTTGCAATCTATACAAAAGGACCAGATGCTTTAGGTTATCAGTATTGTGGTTACGTATCAAATATGTATAAATTTGTTGGGAATGATGCTCTAAATGAAAGAATAAGATCTTCAGTAATAGCAGTCGGGTTACCTGTCCTTAGAGAAGCAGCATTATTTTCATTGGATTACACTCGAATGAGAAATGAAATTGTCATTCATAGCAGTAAACAGGCAATAGAAGGTGGGGATGTTATGCCTGTTATGATTGTCAATAATAGTTACAATGGTACAAGAGCAGCTTCTTTAGCTTTTGGTATTGCAACTTCATATGGAGATGAAAGACTTACTTTCTCATTCAGTCTTGGTGAAATTAGACAGGTTCATATCGAAACAGCTACCACAAGTCTTGCTACCGCAGTATCAACATATATGGAAGTATTCTCAGGAGACATACTTGATATGATATCCGGAAGCTTTCAAAAGCAAGTTGGGGAAGACGAAATGATGACTCTACTTGAACTCCTTAACGAAACATTCGGAAAAAGAAGAGCTGAAAGAATCTCTGAGTTAATAGGGGATGTTAAAGGAACACAACAAAAACCAACTGCCTGGCAAGTCTTTTTAGCAATTATTAGATATACGAGTTTTGAACCAAACTTGAATATCAAACGGATGATGGAAAATATTGCAGAAAGCGTTCTTATCATACCAGCCCGTATGCATGGAGTTTTGAAACGATTAGAAGTTGATTAGTTTGCGTCTGTAAATGCCAACGATCGTGATCGATCCATGACGCAAGAGAGTGGGGGAGTTCTGGCTGTCTTCCCCACTCATTTTTTTGCGCAAAAAAAATGGAACAAACTATAAAAAAAGAGGATATCAATCTAATGCCAGAAGAATTTAAATCGCCTGTTGAAGGTGCTAAATTTATACCTGCAGAAACTTATGAAATAAGAGTAGCAATAGGGGAACTCGACTATACGTCAGATTTAATATCAGCAAATTTTAAATCATCATTGAGTACCGGATATCAGACTATGAATCTCGCGTTTGAATTAGATCCGACTGATGTTATTCTCTATGAGCTATATGGTGGTCAAGAGATAAAAGTGGCCATTATTCTAAAAAGAGAAACTGCCGAAATGGGTCAAAGGATCGATTTAGATTTAATTCTTATAACATCTAATTTTCTACTAAATGAAAAACAAACAGAGGCAAGCACTAAACAAAAAGATAGAGGAATACTCTCAGTAAGAACTGTTGTCCGCCCAGCGTATCAAATAATTAATAGTTTAGTTAATGCAGTTTTTATCGGTAAAGATCTCAATTCAATAATTACTTCATTGGCAACTTCTGTTGGCGCCAAAAAACTTGTTTTTGATTCAGATGGAAGAAACAATTCTCCTATTGATCAAGTATGTATTCCTCCGACTACCTTCTATAAAATTATTAAAGAATATGATAGAAATAATCCAGAAGTATTTGATGGTTTTCTTGATCAAAGGTTTGGATTGTTTGATGGAGTTCCTGGAGTGTTTTGCCAATTCGATAAAACAGTCTATATAAAAAATTTAACTTCTAAGATGAATAAAAGTCCTGTCTTTACAATCTATCAAATGGCCACAGATACTGAAGTGAAAAGAATGGAAGAAATTATTAAGAAATCAACTGATGGGAAAACATTCTATACTTACGATACAATCCATACGGACTATTCTGCTAATGCTAAATTTGCTTCTTTGGGATCAAATATAAATCATGTTATTAAACCAAAAGATACATTATCAGCAATTTTTAATCAAAATTTAGAAACTGTTGCTGGAACATATGGATTGATATATCAAAATAAAAAGATATTCAAAAATTCTGCGATTGATCGTAAAAAATATTACAATGAAGATACAGGAAATGAAACTGAGCAAACTATTTTTAATTCACGATTTGCGAGGCAGGTGGCAGATCTATCTACAATATCTATAAATTTAGAGCGAAACTTACCAGTGCTTGACTTAATTCAAGTGGGGGAGTGTGTTGATTTTAAACCACTTATAGTTGATTATCTGAATTTATCAGGAAAGTATATCCTTTGGAGTGTGGATATAATGTTTACAAGACCAAGTACATGGGAAACTGTTGCATCGATAAATTTAATCAGAACTAATAAAATATCTGGCCAAGAAGTAAAATCATACCAGCAAGCTACTGCTGATCCGATTACATTAAACGAAATTGATAAAGGGCAAACTTTAAATACAGCTTTAGCATCTCCTGCAGCACCTGCTAAGAAAGATGTAAACTGGGGGCATGTAGAAAGATTAACTAATCAAATCAACAAACTTCAAAAATATATAAATAAAAATTGTGGTGGCGTAATTGAAACATTAAGTTTATCTGTTAGGACCACTTGTCGTTTGTGGGGAAATGATCTAGATGCTGCTAAAGTTGCCCGAGCAACAGAAATGGGAACAACTCAATCTGATGCTGAAGCAATTCTTGAGGAACGGAAAAAAGCTAGAGTCAATAATCTAATAGATTCAATAAAGGTTGCAGAAAACAAACAACCTAATGTTAAACCATTTCAGGAAAAATCAAAAGAAGAAATTGGTAAGATATCTAAAAATCAACAAACAATAGATAAAATACAAAATAAACTTTCACAGTGTGAAATACAACCAAACTCAAGAGGGTGTTCCAAACTTCAAATAGCAGTAATGAAAGAAAAACTTCATCAATTAATAGCAGAAGAAAGGGGTCGATAACTATTTTTTAGAACAAAAATTAAAGGAGTAGTTTATGGAAGAAGTTATCGTTACAAAAGATGATGAAATACAAGTTATAGCTGACGAGTATGTTTCCGAATATTTGAAATGTAAAAACGCTTTTGAATATTTCTGTGAAAACTACATCTTAATTGAAGTACCGGGGCAGGATACTCTTTTAAAACCATATAAAAAACAAAAAGAGTTAATACATCTAGTTGAAGAAAAACGTTATGTCTTGGTATTAAAAAGCCGTCAGATAGGTATTTCTACGATTATTCAGGCATACGCCGCCTGGTTAGCAGTCTTTTTCGATAACGCAGTAATTGGTATTATTTCTAAGGATGGAAAAGAAGCTACCGACTTTGCAAGAGCAATTAGAGGAATGGTTGAAAAACTGCCTGACTGGATGAAACCTCCAAAAGGTCCTCTCGGAAAAGGTTTTGCAAAAAGAACAGAGCAATCATTCATTCTTACAAATGGAAGCAAAGTATATGCTTCGCCTGTTAATCCAAATGCTCCTGATAAAACGCTTCGTGGTAAAGCAATAACATTTTTAGTAATCGACGAAGCAGCATTCGTTCATCATGTTGATACAGCTTGGACTTCAATGGTTCCTGCTTTATCAACAAATCAGATGCAAGCCAAAAAAGCTGGAGTACCATTTGGAACAGTTGTACTTTCAACTCCAAATAAAACAATGGGAGTTGGTCAATGGTATTTTAATAGATATACAAAATCTATTTCTAGAGATGATATTTTTGAACCATTTGTAATTCATTGGAAAATGATTCCTGAACTTGCCGATGATCCTGATTGGTATAAAACTCAGTGTAGATTGTTTGATAATGATCAAAGAAAGATTGCACAGGAACTCGAGTTAAAATTTTTACCATCAGAAGGATCATTCTTTGAAAGTGATACTGTAGAAAAAGTTCAAAACGCAGTTAAAATACCAATGGAAAAAATGAGGATCTTTAATGGAGAACTTTGGAAATTTTCCAATACATTACCTAATAGATATTATATAATGGGAGTTGATACTGCACCCGAACACGGAGAAGATAAATCTGCCATTACCGTTTGGGATTATGAAACTATGGAGCAGGTTGCTGAATATCAAGGAAAATGCAAAGTTTTGGATTTTGTAAAAGTTGTAAAAGTTTTAGCATCACAATATCCGGGTTTAATTATTGTTGAATCAAACTCATATGGAAACCAAGTAGTTGAGCAATTATATGCTAGTGAATTTTCGACTATGATATATAAAGAAAAACGAGGGCAACAAACATTGTTACCCGGTTTAGCAACAACTTCAAAAACAAGACCATTAATGATTGATGCTCTATATTCATATATTACTCAGTTCCCGGAAATTATAAAATCAGAAAGACTTGCCCTTGAAATAGCCGGATTAGTGTCAAAACCAAATGGGCGAGTTGAAGCAGATATTGGATGTCATGATGACTTAGTACTTGCTTCATCTTGTGTTATGTATGTTAGAAAATATGACCCGCCAATGTTAGTTGGTACTGCAGAATTCTCTTCAATTCAATCTGAAATTACAGAAGCTTTGAAGAAAAACCTTTCTGTGACAGGAGAACTGACCAATGAATCCATAATGAGAACTGTTAAAGATAATATTAAAGACATGGGGGGTTTTATAGATACTTTAACTATGTTTGAAAGAAGATAAGGAGACAAAATAATGTCTGAGTTAGATCTATTGTTAGAAGATTTTGTATGGGGAGAGGATCAATTAAACGAAGTGTTTGCTTCTCCGTTTGGTCTAAAACCTGTTGTAAAAATTGATGGAGCGCCGTTATACGGATCAGATAGCTTAAATGAAAGTTATCTTAAAGCAATAGAAAAATCTGGTCGTACAAGTCCAGCCGCTTTAAAATTTAGAGGACTAGTTGAAAAGAAACGAATAGTTCCTTGTTTTTTAACTAAAGGTGTTCTTCAGTTTGTTGCATGGAAAGTATTCGCCCCAGTCCATATGCAATCTATTATGGGATTTTATGATCCAACAAAAACAAAAAGAGTTTATATTCTAATTCAAAACAATTCTAATATTTTCTCTTTTGTATCTAATGATTTTTTAGCAAGGTTGACAATTCATGAACTAATGCATATGTTGGCAGATCTGAAGACAAGTCTATTTATGAATATGTTTAGTAGTGAGCTGGCGGCATATTATAAAACTTTTTTTCAGATGGTTTTCTCAATTAATGATTTAGATACTGGAAGAGTTGATAGAATCTTAAAGTTCATATTTATGGATATTGAAAGAAGATCCGAAAAATTAACCAATGGTACATTAAATAAATATTCTGATCTTTTGAAAAAAGAACTTTCAGAAGTATCGTCTCTAACACCACTTAAATTTGATGAGATGTTACTAGATTACTTTACAATTATAAAACTTTATCTAACAAATGTTGCTAAATTTTTTGCATCTCGTGATAAGTTTAAACATATTTTAATACCTCTTTATTTATCATATAGAAATACATTTAATATGAAAAACTTAACCACAGTATGTATTCAAGAACTCATATTTCCATCAGAAGTTATTTGTATTCTGTCGGAAGAGATGAGATATGGAAAGAAAGCTTTAATAGGAGCTGGAAAGCTCTAAGGAGATTTAATCTATGCCTGACCCTAAATTGCCACGAGGTACTGATTTACTGATGAAACAGTCTAAAGAAACTGCCTCGGATAGAGCAAAGAGGATAAACTCACTACATACACACGTCGATAAAGTTATAACCGCCCGAAATCGAGAAAACTTACAACTTTCAAAAGAGACGGATTCGTTGGGGCATCAGAGAGAAATATTAAGACGTGAGTTAAATTATGCTCGTTCGGACATCTCCAATGAACTATCTAAAGATTATAATAAAGTTGTTAAAAGTCTTGGCTCTACCATTCAACAGATGTCTATTGGTATGAAAAACATTAGTATATCAACAGCTAGAGCTACTACAAATGCTATTTCACAATATGGAAAAGCAATTGGGCAAGATATAAACATTAATAAAACAAATACTGTTGTGATGGCGCTCGCTCAGGCAACTCCGTTGTTTGGATATTTTGCTGCTAAGTTTATGGAGACAGATGTATTCCAAAATGCAGCAAAAAGAATTAAAGACAAAATAGGTGGTGCGATGGTTGCCGGTATGGCAATGGCCGGCAGAAAAATATCAGGAATGTTTGGCAGAGACACTCCACATGAAAAAATGGCAAAAAGGGAAAGAGAAATTGGAGCTATTTCATCTGAAATTTCCTCTCTTAAAAAAGAAATTCAAGGCAGTGTTCCAAAGATGGCGGCAGGCGGGTACGTTAAAAAGGGCGGTGTAGTTCAAGTTCATGCTGGAGAAGTAGTAGCACCGATTGGTTCTATAGTAAAAGAAATAATGTCAAATATGACTGATTCTAAACAACGAGCATGGCAAGACCAAATGCTGAAAGCTCTGACTGATTTAAAGCTCGTGCAAATCGGAACTAGTTCTAGATTACGACTTGGATTACAACGAACAATTATGGAAAACCCAGCAATGAGAGGAATGCTAATGTTTGCTGAGGGATTCAAGACTGTGCTTGGAGCTCCAATAAAGTGGTTATTTGGTGCTAGAGGTGGATACTTATCAGATGTAAAACGAGCAACTTCTACAAGTAATGTATTCTTAAAAGTAGCAAACCTTCTTGGTGTCCTCTATACAACAGCAATGCCCAAACTAGATGCTATAGCTAAATATACAAGAGTATCTGCAACAGTGGCTGCTGGTTATGAACCTTCGCCCCCTATGATGGATAAATATACAATGTTCCAAAAAGTGAAGGGAATTTTAAAAGGTAAGGGAAAGGGAAAAGGATTAAAAGGAAAAGGTATGGACACCATCTTGAGAATGGTTGGTGTCTCTGATGATGAAATAGCTGAATTTAGAAAAGAAGGCGGATTGAAAGGAATGTTTGGTTTAGCCAAACAGGGCGCAGAAGCTGCTAAACCTTCATTGGAAAAAGGGGTAGGGGTAGGAAAAGGAATGGCTGGTGATGCCGCCGAAACAACTTCCTCATACTTTAAGCAAATGACCGAGTATCTTAAAGACCTTACAAAAATGAAAGGCGACCAAGAAGAAAGAGAGAAACCACATTCTCCAAGTTGGGTTGAATATATAGGACAGACGTTTCATACGACCAAAGAAAGAGTTAAACAGGGAGTTATACAACTTGGTCTTGCTGAAACAGCAAAGAAACATGTAGATTCTGCAACGAAATATGCGAAAAAACATTATGAAAGAGCAAAGAACAGAGGTGAGAAACAATTTGAAGAAATAAAGAAAAATAGAAAAGCAAATGAACAGCAAACTAGTTTCTTAGGACGAATGGCAAAACGAGCGAAAGGAATGAAAGATTGGATCTGGAAAATTGCCATGTTTGCCTTTACTATGTTTCAAAATGCGATTAGTATGGGGGTTAGAATGTTAGGATGGCTTCTAGCTCCTATTTTAACTCAACTTGGAATAAGGGGTCTATTTCAAAAAGGTGGACCGGGATTTATATCTCATGCTGGTAAAGGAGTTAAAGCATTAGGAGGAAAAGCTAAACAAGCTGGAAAATTTGCTGGTAAGACAGGACGAGTTGCTAGAATGGCAGGCCCAAAAGCTGCTGGTAAATTTGCAGCAAAGGGTGTTGGTAGAGCTGCTAAAAGTGGAGGCAAATTTGTTGGAAAACTTGGCCTTAATGCAGCAAAAGTTGGAGGAAAAGCTGTGATCGGACTTGGCGCAGCTATTTCCGTAGGCGAGATGGGATGGGATGCATATAGCGTAATGCGAGATCCACAAGGTTTTGCCGGAGATACGATTACTAGAGGATTTTCTGCATTTATAGGAGGCAGAGACTCTGGAGCTTCTGGTGCACTTAGTGGAGCTATGAAAGGCGGTTCTATTGGAGCAATAGCTGGCTCATTTATTCCTATTCCTATTGTTGGTAGCATGATTGGGGGTGCGATTGGAGCTCTGGCAGGTGGTATCCTTGGTTTTATTGGTGGCAAGAGGATTTCTAAAGCACTTGATTTTGTAGTTGCACCAATTAAGAAATTGGGTAAAGCTATTTGGAGGATAGTAACATTTCCATTTAAGATGATAGGAGAAGTAGTCAAGTTCTTTAAAAGATTTGTAACAGAAACAGAAACAGGTAAAAAGATATGGAAAAAAGTTAAATTTTGGGCGCCTAAAGTAATGTTGCCACCATTAATGATGATATGGGCACTTAAAAAAGCAGTAGGACTAATAAAGACTGGAACATCAAAAATATGGGATAAAATCAAAGATACCTTCGTAGGAAAAGCTCTAACAGCTATTTGGGATGTGGTATCATGGCCAACACGAAAACTTATAAAACTCGCCGGATGGATTGGAGGTAAATTTGCAGAAGTTTGGGATACCCTAAAAGCCGGTTTTATGAAACTTGTTGGTATGTTTCAAGCAATTCCACAAGCATTAAAAGATTTTAATGACTGGATTTATAAAAAAATACTTGGTATTCCATTCATTGGAAAGTTTTTAAAAGGGATGAAGGCATTTGTTAAGAATGTTGAGGAAGGGACCTTAGCAGATAAAGCTATAGAAGGTGTCAAAAAAGGAGAGAAAAAGAAAACTCTCGACGAGTACAATAAAAAAGCCAGAGAGGGAGAAGCAGGTAGTTCATCAGATAGGTATCGTACTGTTAATCGACTGGCAATGGAACCAGAGGCAGAATATCGAAAACGTAAAAAGATAGGAATGAATATAGCTCTTGGAACTCTTGGTGCAAGTGCTGGTACGTGGAATAATGGTGTTTTAACCAGAGCTAGAATTGACGATGTTTGGTACGAAGTCTTTCTTGATAGTCAGGGTGGACTAAAAGACTTACTCTTATCATCAGATCAAACTGGAACAAAACTTGGTCAAAAACTAGCTGATGAAGAAAAATCAAAACGACAGGCGGCGGCTGCTGGATTGGAGAATCAAACGAGTGCCTTAAAAGATAAAATGGGTGAGGCCACCGCAGCATCAGTAAATGCAACAAATGTATCTAGTAAAAATATAACATCTAATACTAATAATATTTCAAGTAGTCAAGGCGGCGGTAGAGATGCTGGAAGCAGAGGGTTTGGGTCTGGCTATGGATATGCATCTGATGTTGAAAGATGTAACATCAGTTAATAGGAGAAAATATGGCAGATATAGGGTTAGGAAATGAGCGAGCGGATAGCAACTTAACAATGAGTTTAAGTCCATTCATGGACGCATTTGGAATGCCTCCATCATCTTATGTTAGTGATGATATGATTAGAAATAGTATGCCAATTATCGAGTTCTGGCCTGCTGAACCGCATTTTGCTACTGGATTATCTCTTTTTACATTAGATGAAAGCAAAGGAAAAACTGCATATCTAAAAATTCTAAAGAACCTTGGATTCGCTACAACGATTCCAATAAGAGCTGCATTTATTGCTGATAATTTTCCAACTGATACATTTTCAAATGAATATACTGAAACCTTCTTACAAAAATTTACTGATGTTGCTTCTTCTGCTCTCAGTCAGATAGTTCAATTGTCTGGACAAAAAAATGCTAGTAACGCTTTCATAGAATATGCTGGCGAGGTGGCAAAGGCTGGTGAAAGTATGGGTGGGGCCACGGGAGGCGTACTTAAATCAGGCGCTGAAGCCGGTGTTAATATGGCACAAAATTTAAATAAGTATTTAGAAGGTAGCGGTGCAGATGATGGAGCAATGGGAAAAATGCTTCGCGGTGGTAGTGGTTTAGTAAATAAAATGCTAGCAGGTCATAGAATTGATTTTCCGCAAATCTGGTCGAACAGTGGTTTTACTCCATCATATAGCGTAACAATAAGACTATTCAATCCATTACCAGGAAGTACTCAATCAACTAAAAGGTTTATTGCTGGACCTATTGCTTGTTTTCTAGCTTTAGCAACCCCAAGAACAGATAATGGCAATTCATATAGATGGCCTTTCTACCAAAGAATTAAGGTTGCTGGACTATATGAATTAGCACCAGCTGCTATAACTAATATCACAATTGTAAAAGGTGGGGATCAACAACAAATTGCATTTAATCAAAATTTAGGGATATGCGATGTAAGAATTGATTTTCAAGCTCTTCATAGAAGTATGTTATTAGAAGAAGAACCATCTGGAAAATTTGATCAACGACCAACAGTGAGAAAATATATAGATGAGTTAACAACACATCAGGGAAGTACATTTGTTAGAAGAGATAAAATGAATGAAAATATTTCTAAAATAGTAGGTGTGAGTAGTTCACCAGCTGTTAGTTTTCCAGATGAAAGAGAATCTTTTCAAGTTCAAAAAAATAAAGCATCTCAAGCAAGACAAATACAAGTAGCGACTTTAGAACCTGTTGGTACCAGAACTTCAACAGGAGACAAATTAAAACAAAGAGCTTTGGAACGTGAAAGCGATCCAAACTTTGTACCACCGAGAATTCCAGGAACTTCATTATCATCAACAAATATATCTGCTATACTAAAAGCAACAGTATCCGAGGGTTAACAAACAGTATTCTTAAATACCATCGTTAAATAGTAGGCGAGAAATAAATTATGAAGAAATTGTGTTTGAGAGGTTAATTCGTTATACTTCTTATTATAACCAATTTCTTTGAGAATATCAAGAAGTAAAATATTGATTTGCTGTTTGAAATATATTTTCATTCTAGTTCTTTTTATTGACATTAACTTTCTAACAAAAGGATAAAACTGCTTCCCACATAGAGAATCCGAATTTTGTAAGTCTTTCACATACAATCTATAGATAGTTCTTAACTTATCAACATATTTAGTATTGTTTAGTTTATTAACTATTTGTGTCGCAAGAGCACTGCTAATTCTAGCTTCCTTTCTGGATTCCATCATCGCATTGTGGTCAACGTGTTTGTAAACAGTAATTTTTTGAACAACTTTATCTATTAATCTAGTACCAGTTTCTTGTGATACATTCTGAAATGCATTTTCATTATCTTCATCGTCTGTTGGTATTACTTCAGTTTTAAGACCAACTCCTTCCTTGGCAGCTTTATGATATGTACTAGCAAAACTTCTCATGCTTTGTTCAAGTCTATTACGACTCTCTTGCATAAATTTAGATACTTCATCAAGATCATTTTTTTCTAAACCACTAGTCCATCTTCTTATCATTTCATCAGATAAGAAAAATAAAGCATTTGGAATTGTTTTTTCTCTAGAAAACAGATGTGTTCTAGTTAGAGTTTCTAATGCATATTTAAATGCATCATCAATACAATATGGAAAGTATTTATGCATTAAGTTTGCATAATGTCGGATAATATAAAAAATCATCAAGTTTCGGTATCCAATCTTATCTCTCTTTTTTATATAATGTTGCATAAGAAAAACATAAAAATTAGCGATTGGATCCATATGCGCCATAAATTTAGCTTCTTTTCTCCCCGCCCATCTTCTTTTCGTAAATGCTTTTATTTCCTTTTCAGTTAACCCAGATAATCTAACCATCTCATAATAATGTTTTTTAACTTCAGGATACACGCAGGGTTCAGAAAGCGAACTTAAATTATGAGATATAGAATTCACAATAATTCGTTTTAATCTTGAGTCATCTATTTTGAGTTGTTGTAATAGCTCATCCATATTATATCACCCTAACTATAATTTCATCTTGTATAAAATATACATATTCAGGTCCATATTTTAATAACTGATCTTGTGTCAAATCTTTTAACTGGAAATTAAAATAAATACTTGTAACAGGTTGTTTAAGAGTACAGTGACTAACACCATCAATATTCTGCACTACATCAATAATTTCTGAACGGAATATCTCTATATTGGTTCCAAACCTATCAACAAACGCATCATAGACCGTTTCTTGTACTGATGAAATAAGTGATGAAAGAGTTCCACTATAAGTACTTGATCTAAATACTTCAAGTTCAATAATCAAAGGACAAGTATAAACTGGTAATGGAATCCACCCTCTAACTGAATAAGTATACTTTTCACCTTTATTAGTAATATAAGCAATACTATCAGAAACAGGTTGAGAATGTGTAAATATAAGTGCTGTGGCATCGACGCATTTAGCAATATAATCCGCATTACCACATTCTGCACCAGTAATAATATAACGATCATCCAAATTACATGAAGTAGGTAAGATAGGAAGAATGTCAACTATGTCGGAAATGGTTGGTACATTTAATAACATATTAAGCAACGGACCATAAGTATTTGTGAATTTAGTATTTGAAAAATCTGTAAGCATTCTATAATCATTTAAATCCATAGTACTAATTAATTTTTGCATAACCTCAAGCTCAAATGCTCTCTGATCTATACCATCATAATACTCTGATAGTATCACCGGAACGTCATAAACGTAAGTTGCTGTGCTATCAAAATCTACATTCGATCTCATAAAGTCAGATAGATCATCTCTGAATGTAACCTTATTAGAATATGTTACAACTGGATCACCTAAGGGGTCGCTAATTGTAAACTCGTAAGTCTGCTCACCTGAGGGTATATCAGTATAAGGATCAAACGTATATACAAAGTAACTTGCTGATGAATCATTTGTCATATATTTTGTGGATCCACTTGATACAGTAACCATCTTGGCACTTGCAAGATCCATATCAGGTTCATCGCCTTTATAATGTAATTTAAATATACCTTCTGTTCCGTCTCTTATAACCTCAATAAGATCAGCATAAATATCATAATCAGTTGGATAACTTGTCTCAATTGCAGGTATTAATGAAACTTCATAAATAACATAGTCATAATAACCAACAGAATTTAAATAATCAATTCTGATTTCAAAAAGAGTTAAATAATCATTGCCATCTATTGTTATTGTAGTATCTCTTGATATTCCAGTTGCACCAGCAGGAAGTGTAAAAAATACATTGCGAGTTGGGACTAAATTGGATGTTTCCGTGACACTAGAACCAAAAAGTATACCACTGAATAGAGATATTTCATTGACTTGAAGATCTGATCTCTTTAAAACAGGAAGAGCATTTTGTGCCAAAGGAGAATCGGGAACAATAACATTGATAACTGTATAGTCATTTTCAGTTACTAACCTATTAAGAGCAGTCAAAGCATCAATAGAATTTCTTCTAACTTCTTCTAAAGATTCTTCATCGGCACCACCGAACGCAGAAGAAGTATTGGTAACTTCATAATTAACAACCTGAGTCAATCCAGCTAAATTAGTTAAATATATTCTGTCTCCGCTTCTTATTGAACCAGGAATAACGTTTCCGGCCTCTCCTTGAGTTACTTGAGATGTAACCAAAACACTTGATCCGGGGTCTGGTTGAACTCCGACCAAACCATTTCCAAATGTCAATCTTCTTCCAACATCAGTTCGCCTAGAAACATAACCTTCATCTGTATCGCTCATTAAGAATAGACTTTCAAATTCTGACCAAATTGAATATCCAGCGCTGCCTGGTTCTTTAATTTGAACTTCTAAACCAGAAACTTGGCCATTAATAGGAACATCTAATGTTATAAATTGAAAAGATAATATATCACTATCAATTTGGAACTCTTGATTTACTTCTTGAAGTTGTCTAATGGGCAAAACAAAACTAAACTCTTCTAAACTAATACTTACGGGTAAATTAAATCTTACGTTACCTTCTTTGACTTCAATTTTAACTGAAGCATTATTTGTGACTGTAATTGTTGTTATATAATAAGTACGAAAAATAATTGATCCATCAGCTGTAAACTTAAAATTTTCCGGTATAATAAATTGGGTGATTGGATCATCAAACCCAAAAGGTATTGTAATTAAAATATCCGCTGTTGCTGCTGTAGCTTCTCTAGTATTATAACCGAGAAAAGCAGAAAGATTTAAAATTGATTCTGGCAATTGTGCTTTAGTTAAGAAAAATTCTCTATATGCTGATAGTTGATAAAATAGAAGATTAGCGGTCAATGTAGATAATGTATCAATCATAAAACTTAAAAATGATGATTTCGTAAGATCCACATTTTCTAGTTCTAAGTATAATTTAGCTCTCTCAGTTATCTGTTCTCTAATAGAATCTCTAGATAAGTATATCTGACTTGACAGTGTTTCAGCCATTCTTTATCTCCCTTAACAAGACACTGGTTGCCTTGGTGTATAATAAAACCCTACTCTTTCGTCATGTAAATTTTTTAGAGTTGGTCGCAAGTTTGAATCCTTTACTAATAATCTTGCCATAAATTCAGCATCGTATAATGTATGAATTTTTTTGTCGTATTCCACATATGAATATATATTCTCAACTTGCGCATCTACAGAAGCCAAGGTTTCGCTTTGGAAGGTTTCAACTTTTAATTTCCAATATCTACGATCCGTATTAGCAGAAATTTCAACTCCCGAAACAACATATAGAGGATAAACATCATTTGTCGGTCTTAAATAATGTTGTTCTACTTTAATAATATCTTGTGGATAAGGAATGAAACCATGTGTACTAGGAATTACAAATGTAGTTTCATTGTCTTTATTATATCCAGTTTCTTCAGCATCAAACGCTGTTACTACTTGATCGACATAATAAACCGGTAGAACTAAAATTTTATTTCTTTTGATTCCTGATAAATCACCCGTCCATTCATACGGACCGCCAAAAATATTTTCATCTTCCCAAATTGTTTTTGGAATATTCATATTGTAATAAGTTACCAAAAATCTGACAACATCTTCCGCATAAAAATCATAAACCAGTTTTTGATACTCATGAACATAGAAGTATAATCTCTCATATTTTTGAGTTGACATTATCTAATACCTTTTTTCCTTTTATAAGTATCAAGTCTAATTTTAGCTTCAATCTCTTTAAGTTTCCATTTTCTAACAAGTTTACGAAGTTTCTCCTCACATTTTATTACACCCTTCTTTTTGCCAGAACATTTTCTTCTTTCACCTTCAATATAACTTATTGTCCATTGAATTCCCATAAGTTTACATCGTTTGTGACAATAAACTTTATCTTCTTCATTTTTTAATTTAGCGCATTTAACTGCACACTTATATATATTTGCATCAGTTAAATGAACCATTGCTAAAACTAAACCAGGCAATGGAATAACTGCAGCTGCTGTTACAAGACCAACTGATAGTATTTTTTGAGTAATTGGTTTAGTCTTTGGAGCTTTCAGTTCTTCTTCAATTACTTTTTTTTTAACACTATTATATAGATATAAATGCTCTTTGAATGTTAATCTGGTTCTCACTTCTTCACTCTCAGATATTAATTTAGCAAGTCTTGAAGTTGAAATATTGGCGCTATCTGACAATGCGTTTGCTCTTTTACTAAGTTCTTTGCCTCTTATTTTACGTACTTTTTGAACTTGACCTGCTTTAACAGCTCTCAATTTTATCAGTAATTCTTGAAGTTTTTTGCTCCATCTTATATACTGCTTCATTAATTTCTTTTCACATTTTGGAGGATTAGTAAATTGTCTACATTTTGCTATTTCAGATCTGAGCTCATTTACAAGTTGCCGAGCAGCATCAACTTTACATTCAAGTTTACACGCATCCCTTTTCGCAGACATCGGCATAGTTCTAAAGCATGCTCTTTCACATGGGTCTGTTGCTTTTCTGAATAAATATAAAGCAAACATAGCAAGACCGGGAGCTTTGAGTAAACCAACTTTTAACCCTGCTGCTTTAAGACCTAATGTTGCTCCGGCTACTCCAGCAAGTCCGTATTTTAAAAACTTAGAAAACTTACCTTCAAATTCTCTAATGTCTTCAGAGAATACTGTCGCTACACCTTCATAATCCAAGGTCATTATTTCACCGCAAAGTTTAACATGCTCTTTAAATGTAAGATTTTCTTTAAGAAATTGATCCCCAATTGCAAACTCTAAAAGAAATTGTTTACCAACTTCAGTTATTAATTTTTTATCCATATTAACTCCCTATTAAACTATGTTTGGTACTTCAAAGAATTTGAAATACGAATTCTCATCAATAACAACTTCAAGTTGTCCTTTCTCGCCTTGGTACTCAACATCTATAGCAACATTAAACCCTTTTAAATTTGTTGAAAATATTACATTAATATCTTTAATTATTGCCCTATTATCATATAAACTTAATGAGTTAACAACGTCATTAGTAATTTCGGCTAGTGTTGCATCATCGGTCGGTTCAAAAATCATTTTATAAAGATTGCTTCCATACTCTGGATCAAACTGATATGTTCTTTTTGGAGTAATTAGAATATTACTCCAGGATGCTATTATAACTTCAATGTCAGTAATTCTTTTAAAATCTCCTGAAACATCAATTTTTGACAAATAGTCCCCAATCTTTTTATTAGAACCAACAACTGTTTTTTTAAACCGAGTTAACAAATTTGACATATTTTCTAATCCTAAAATTTCTTATTTTTTAATTTTTGTGATTCTTCATCTATTTGTTTTTGTTTTTCTTCTTCTAGTTCTGCTTTCCATTTAAGATAGTCGTAGAACTTTTTAACTGGCATGGCCATCACCTGTACGTATGCCTGGTGACTTAATTCCATGCAAGCATAAACGTCCAGGGAAGAGGATTTCCTATAAATCTCGACAGCATCATCTTTGCTATCACTCCGCCCCATATAATGAACGAAAAAAGTTTTCCACTAAGTCAATATCATGATCTTCATCAAAGCCACATGCTGGGCAATAACTTTTCATTTTTAATTTAACTCCAAATTGCCCAAATTGGTCATTATAAGCTCTGTAAATTTCTCGCTTGTCTTTAGCAGGTAATGTAAGATATGCATCAATAATATCTGCCTTATCTTTATATACAACTGGTTCAGTTTTATCTGGGATATCTTCCTCAAAAGATTCAATGATAAGAGTTTCAGTTATTAAGTCCATTGTACTGTTTGGTCTTGAACTCAATGTCCTCATACTTGAAACTTCATCAAATAGGGTTGGTTGCTTAATCATCGCAATTACACCCGGAGATGCCGGCAACTCAACTTTTATTCTTGCTTTTAAAATATCAGCGCGAGGATATGATGTAAAATTGAATGTATCAGATGCTTTAACTGTAACTGGATATTGTTTAGAACATGACCCACACTTGAGTTCATAGTTTCTAATCTCTTCATATGTAACATGATATAAACCATATAAGAGAGCATCCCTATCTTTTAATGTTACATTCCTTAAAAATGTATCAAGATTTTTAATTACGTCAGGTTTCTTAACTATAGAATCAAATAAACATTGATTTAAATGCTCTGCGATTTTTTGTGGAGAAATCATACTCCCTTTTAGTTTTTCTTCTTCTTGAACATTCAAACTTCGTAATGTGAATGAATGCTTTGTTTGAGGTGTTACTACTTCATACTCCGGGTACTTAATATTAAATCCTGTAAATGTCATTCTGTTAATCTCCTTTCCTTTCGGATCTATTTAATACTTCTTTTTAAGATATTAAAGCAGTCCATCTATCATGTACAACTTGCTCTGCCAACTCATCCAACTGTGTTACTTTTCCATCCATGATAAGAGCTTTTATTTGTGCATCGCTTGCATCATGTTCGATGAAATTCATCAGTTGAAGTTTTGCTGCTTTTGATAGTCGAGAACCCGCAACTGATTCAGCAGCAAATAATTTTAGTTCTAAGTCTCTTCTCATTTTTGGCTCCTTGTTAAAGCATTTTTGATCTTATTTTTATCAATTGTTTTTCAATAACTTTTATATTTTTAATAAATTTTTCACTACATTTTTTTGGATCAGCCGTTTGATTACATTTTCCAGCTTCCGTTTTAAGGACAGTAATTTTTTGTTGATAAGCTCTCACTGTATAAACATTCATACACAGTTTCTTTTCTCTCCCTCTCTTTTCAGCACATGCTTTGGCTGCTTCTCCAAAGTATTTATTAAATGCTTTCATAGCTAACCCAATTGCTGCACCCCATACAATTGAAGAAGCATAGTAGGCAGCAATTGGAGCTACCTCTAATATAGAATCTAGCTCCAATTCCTGCTTCTGGGAAACATTACCAACTCTTCCCTCTACTACAAATAACTTAATCTGTGGTTCAGTTGCTTCTTTCAAAAAGTTAACCAGCTGTAATTTAGCTGGTTTACTAAGATTAGATTCATAAACCATCAAATAGGCAACTAATCTAAGGTTTATCATATTATAGAATCCTTATGAGTTATTATAAGCTAGAACTTTGCTTTTACTTTCCTTGAACATGCCTTGAGCAAATCCCTGGCATTTTTTGAAGACCCAAGGTTCATGCCAAGCATAATCGACGTTAAACTCAATTTCAACGTCCAGTCTTCCAACAGTTTCTACATCACTTGTGAATAAATCCTGTGGATCTTTTGCTGGAAACATGCCATCATAGCATGCATAATATTCAACTGTAACACCATCAGGAGCTGTAGTCCAGTAATACATTAAACCAGCATATGTTCTTTTTGAATAACCAATACCTTCTGCTCCGTCTTCTAGAGATGCAGAAGCTACACCAGTTCTATAATCTCTAATTAATTTAACCCAACCGTGCATAATATCCAGGATTGGAGTCTTATTAAATTCAAAGAATTTTACAGATACTGTATTACCATAATCAATATTACCAGGAACTGCCCACTTTACTCCGCCTAATCCAGTGTACTCAACTTTATTTAGAGTTCCTCCAGGTGGTGTAACAGAAAGGCATGTTGCTGCTAATACTTTCTTTATTTCTTGCTCATCTTGAATACCACTTCCGCCAGCAATACCAGAATTATTTAATTGGATTGATTTTGCTAGTCCGTTTGGAATCTTATCAAACCAAATAAAGTGATACCCAGTTACATAAGGATCAGCAACACCAATAGATGTTCCGCCTAGTTTTCTGGTATAAAAATTGTTCTGTACTTCAGAAAATGAACTTTTCATTTCTTATAACCTCCACGTTGCTTCAGCAACTTTATAGTTAATTCGTTTTTGGATAACTTTGAGAACTTCATCCCAATTCCCATCTTGTATATGAATCGCTTTATCGTCGATATAAAAATCGGCTGCTAATTTTTCTGCTGTAATTCTGTCAAAATGAATCCCGTGCTTATCCAGCCACTTTCCTACTTTTTGGATCTCTTCTTTATGATCGCCACCATGTTCGGCAGCATTTTTTTGTGACGCACGAGTGGTAAAAATAACTATTTCGTAACCTAATCTTTTTAACCATTCAATAACCTTTCTCGCTCCTGCAAACGGATCGTCATAAATAGTGCCATCACTATATCCTTTTGAATATTTGTGAATGGTTCCATCAAGGTCGATCATTGCTCTTCTCGGTATATTTTCAAGTTTGCTCTCTGGGTAAAGTGATCGTATTATATGTCTTTTCTTTTTCCGTTCTGGTACTTCCGGGAAGGAATCAATAGGAAATAAAGACTCTAATCCAAAATCTATTGGTTCAATATATTTTTTTCCCATTTTAATACCACAACCTCATTTTATATTTTGTTCTTAGAAAGTACAAGTAAAAGATCTTAAAACTATATATATTAATAACTAAATGAAAATGAATTCTTGATATTATCTATTTGACTTGAAAGGAGGAATTTTATGAGTAAAAGTTCAGGAGGTGGAATTAGTTTGGCAGGAATTTTCTTTTTGATCTTTCTTTACAATATATTTTTTGATGATGATGCTGATAAAAAAGAGGTGGTTATTCATGATAAGGATAAAGGGGGCATCGAAGAAGTGAAAGAGGCAATTGAAGAAATTAAACCGGAAGTGAAAGAACTAATTATAAAGGCAAAGGAGTCTTTTGAAAAAGCAATCAATAAAGACGCTCAAGAGGAAGGGAAAGATGAAAAAATAGAAAAAGAAAAGACCCCGATCCCAGAGATAGAAACTAACCAACCAAAACCAGAGAACGGACCCGAAGAAGGAGTCAAATTATAATGAGTGAAAGAAAAATTAAATGTTTTATCAATGATGACTACGAAATATTCTTCGATCCACAGTCAGGATTTGAGATGATGAGAGGAGCTAATGGAAAACCAGATCCATTCTCACTACAGCTCCCCTCGTTATTAGACATTGGGGTAATGGGGACTTGTGTAAATAAATGTGCATTTTGTTACCAAGGACATCAAAACAATCCGAACATGAAATTGGAAGATTTTAAAAGCATCGTTGATCAAGTGAAGCATCACACGAATCAAGTTGCATTGGGAGGAAGAGGTGATCCCAATAAACATGAGAACTTCAAAGAAATCATTGAATACGCCCGAGAAAATAATGTCATGCCAAACTATACGACAAGCGGGATCGATTTAACAGATGACGAAATTGAAATCTCGAAAATGTGTGGTGCCGTAGCCGTTAGCGATTATCATACTCCAACTACATATGAAGCTATTGAAAGGTTTATGGATGCTGGAATTAAAACTAACATTCATATGATCTTCTCACAAGGATCATTTGGAGACGCTATAAAAATTCTATATGGAAGAAATCCATGGGAAGTACAAGGTTATTCAACTGGAAGAAACACTTTGGTTGACATTAATAGACTTAATGCTGTGATATTTCTTCTATTCAAACCAGCAGGAGCAGGGGAAAACTTAATTGATATGAGGCCAACTGAATATCAATTTGGTGTCTTCTCAAGTCTTATTTTTAACTCCAAAGCAAAATTTAAAGTTGGGATGGATTCTTGCCTTTGTAATCACGTTTTGAAAAAGAGTACTCCTACCGAACTTCAACAACTATCAATTGATACTTGTGAAGGTGCAAGGATGTCAGCATATATTACTCCGGATATGAAACTAATGCCATGTAGTTTTGCAAACAAAGGAGAATGGGCAATTTCCATTGGAAAAAAAGACATTAAAGAGATCTGGAACAATTCAAAACCATTTAAAAAGTTTCGGAGAATGTTACGAAAACAAAAGGACAAATGCCCATTAGAATTATAAGGAGATGTTATTATGAAGAATGGATCACAACCGTTAACGAAAAAGAATTTTATAACTCTCGGACTGCTTATTGTATTCCTATTCATTGGAGTCATTGGTGGGGTCTTCCAACAAAAATGGGCTGAAAATATTTACACATTTTGGTCTTCTTTTGTAATGATTGTTTTTACATGGCTTGCCATAATGAAAGCTAGAGTCAAACCCATGAAACCTTTTGTTGTTACATATACTTTCAACTTTCTAACGTGCATTGCTTTGGGATGGTGGTGGTTAACTTTATTCTGGTTTGCAACTCATATCTTGTGTTTCTATGGGATGTATCAATGGGACCTAAAGTATACCCCTAAACCTGAAACAGATAAGGAGTCAGTCAAATGAAAAAATATATTATCGCAGCCCTACTCATGTCTTTCTTAATCCCAATCTCTACCTTCGCCGAAGTCAAAGCAGTCAGAATTGATCGTTTCTTGGCTGTTGACCCAATTGGCCCAAATAACTATGATCTAGAAACCATACGGATTAATGATCCTGAAAATCCATTTGTCAGCATTTATATTGCACACATAATTGCGACAGGATTTCAGCTTTCGGATCCAAGTAATACATCAATTGCTTGTCGATTAACTGGAAAGATTCCTGTTGATGAAAATGGAAAACAGATTATCAATAAGAAAACCAATCATGATATTGGGCATTTCCGAAAGTCAATAGGAACAAAAGTCATGAGAATTTCAAGAAGCTATGATGCAGAAAAGAATGTTCTTATCTATAACGTCTACACAACCAAGTTGTTTGACGGATCATTGAAACATTCTCTATCTGTTGTTCCGTTGGGAATTCCTTTAGCACCCTAACGACGGAATGAAGGCGATCTGGTATATTTCACCCAGACCGCCTTCATTTTTTTGCTTATTTAATGAAGAAATTCAACTCAATTTGTTCTACAACTCTAGTTGGTTCTAAAGTTACATTAACATGGAATCTCTTTGTTTTTCTTTCATAGTCTGTTGCGCCAACATCAACTGCATAGCTATACAGACCACGTTTGTTTTTAATTACTTCTAAGAACTCCACTAAGTTTGTAGAAACTGATGACCAAGTAATTTCATCATTTTGTTCAAATATAAAGAATCTACAAAATTCCTCAAATGCTCTCTTAACATATAAAACAAGTCTAACAATATTTAAATCTTGCAGAGCACTTGGTCTCGCTTGTGTTGTTAACTGCCCCCAAACAACATAACCAGGGTTGAATTTAACAATCGGATTTAACTGTGCGAGATACATCTGATCTCTTTCTCCAAGACGAGGATTAAATCTCAGTTCTTTGATTGTGTCGATTGCAGCTCTATTGAAACCAGCTGCTGCAAACCAAATTTCTGCAACATTATCATTTCTTGGTAGAATATAAGACATATGATATACTGGTGAGAACCATATATCTTGGCCTGTAAATATATCAAATACTTTACTATATGATTCATAAAGTGCTAAGAAGTAAGTATTGAATGTGTGAACATTTCTTCTTGTTGTCAATGATGTAGTAAATGATGGATTATCTCCATTGTCAATAATACCAACAGAATCACGTCTTGTTTGAACAAGAGTACTGATTTGTGTCTTAACATCAGTTGGATATCCAGCATCAAACACCATTGAGTAATAGATATTTTCTGTATCTAATACAGCATCATCAAGAAGCCCAGCATAACCTTGTGCTAATATTTGAGTAGCTACAACAGTATCAATATCACCTGTTCCAGTTAACAGAGTTCCATCACTTCCTTTTCTTAATGGAATTGGAACTGATCCAACAAATGGTTCTGCAAATGTACTGATATTAGCTTTAATCCTATACTCAACTTCTGTATTTGTATCAAAATCTGTTATATTTCCATTCCAACTTTGAATGGCAGTAGCTAATGCTCTTTCATTGAATACGTTAACTGTTTCTCCATCTACTCCACTGGATGCTCCTAACCAACCCCAAATTTCAACGCCTTTTGCGTCTTTTGCATAAATGGAATAAGCAGCATTACCCACTTCTGGTGATGTATCCCAGTCTCCAAAATCTTGTTTACTATCTGTAATTGATGCAGACCCGGCAGTTGTAACTGTAGTAATATTACCAATATTTTTATCATATACTTTAACAACAGCATCATACCCAGAACTATATGCACCACTTGCTAGTGTCATATCAGCTCTAAGAACTGCTGAATATAAGTTCAACACATCAACAATCCAAAGAGACTCACCAGCACCATCCCTAGCGGTAGGATCAAATGAAATTTCAAATGATTCAATAATTTCATCTTCACCATCTGACTGTCTCTCATAAATATCTATAATATATTGATCCCAAAGAGTCGGATTAGCAACTTCAGTAATTCTAACCCCGAGACCATTATACCATTGTCCTCTTCCTATTGGATATAAGAAGCAGACTGGGTATGTTGGCGGAACAGCAGCTAAAGATAGATTGGTTTTAATTTCGGTTACAGTATTTAAAGTATCAACAGAAGTAACTACTATGCTTCCTGTGGTATCTGTAGCTCCAAATGTTGCATCTATTCTCATATTGGAGTATGCTGCATCATCCGGAAGGCATCTCATAAAATAAAGAGCTCCAGATTCTCCTAAATAGTTATATGCGCAATAAGGGCCTTGTCCGTAATTTTTTCCATATGTGCTAATGTTCGGTTCCCCGAACTCGGCGATATAGTCAGCTCTACCGCCAATAAATTTTAGGGTGTTATCTTCTCCTTTCTCTGTTAATGCACAAATGAAACCAATTGTTGATGGTACCGCTTGTACGAATTGTGAAAGGTCGATAATTTTAGTATATACACCCGGAGATACGTTTTGTCCCATATCTGTTTTCCTCCTATGATGTAAAATTCTCTATTGTCGTTTTTTAAATCTCTAAGATTCTAGTATCCTTTCTCCAGGTTTAACAGAATTGAAAACCCTTATACGTACAAATACCACCTGAATATTAAGCGTCTATCGCTCGTTTTAATAATTGATGGGAAAGTTGTTCTGGCGAATAAAGTAAAATTTCCACTACCATCTATACTATATCCTCCTGAATCTGATGATGCTGTAAAGAGACCAGCTTCACTGAGTTGGTTTCCATTGGCATCATCAATCCCAATCGTAACAGTTATCTTCGCAACTAACCAATTATCATCATTTAAAGCATCATGATCAAATACTACATCATCAAAAGGATGCTTATAGTATCCTATATCTGGGTGGTCGGCGTCTACTACATTCCAATAGTCTGCACTTGAGGAATCTGAAGCATTAATCATTATATTTGAATACAACTCAGTATCTGTAAGAACAGGTGGTATAGGATCTATTGGATCCGCAGGTAGAACACCGCCGTCACCAAGGCCAAACCAGTTAATCCATTCATCTTTTGTAGATGTAACAGCTGGATTATCTATATTCATCATACGTTGTATCAGCCATTCTCGTCCTTGATATAGAACTAAGTTATGACGGCCGATAAGCTTTTTCTCTCCAGTTTTCTCAACTTCATAAACTTCTACGAACCCTTGTGGTTTTTGAGATACTCTAGAAACACCATCTCGAACTGCATCCCCCAAGCATTTATCTCCGTAAAAGTCCTTTATTATATACTCTGTTGTCGAAATTTCTTTTTTTGCCATAATTTTTAGTCCTTCCAAAATGGTGACGTTTTACTTTATATTTTGTTCTTATTATTTAGTGTGTTTAGAACTATTTACTATTTTTCAAAAGGAAATAACGGATAATGAGGGGACTGGGAATAACGAGCTACAAATTTATCGTTACTCAAGTATCCAGTCCCCTCAAGAATTATATAGGCACCCATACGTTTTTGTTCTATTATTCTAGAAATGTTCCACAATTGGGGCAGAACTTGAATGATGATTTTGACCTGACTCCACAAGAGGAACAAGTTAGTTTTCTTTGAACCGTTATCGGTTCTGAAACCTGACTACCTGATTCAGCAAGTCCTTTTAACTGAATAACAATAACAGCAGATTCCTCTAGTTCGCCAATAGAAGCATAACTAAACTGTTGATTACATTCAGACCCCTTTACAGTTATTCCTTCATCCATATTTGGGATATTAGAAATATTTTGTACTCCAAGAGAATCCATAGTAACATTGCTGCTCATATTCGTCATACTTCTACTTATTGATTCACAACCAGATCTAAGAGTATCATTATAAGTCCAATCTACCCCACTATGATAAGTATATACAAATGGACTATTATGATAGTGATGATGAACTTCCTCAATAACCTTCTTAATTTGAGGTTCAGGTATCGGTTTTTCAAAAGCAAATTCTATTCTAACTAATCCATCATCTGCTCTATCGCCTCTATGCTCACTAATCTGTTTTGTTTTATTAATAAATCGAAAACGATTACGTGCAACATTTCCGCGAAGAAATCCTTCTATTTCTGTTGATGAGTTTGCGTCGAGAATTAAACTACTATTATCTAAAACATCTTCACCATCAATCGAAATATTCACAGATGCTCTTTTTGAGTTTAGATTTTTTAGTAGAATAGTGTACTCGCTTCCAAAAGGTAGGTAGACGCTTCCATCTTTAACTCTAAGGATTCGTCCATTTGATTTTACTTCAGCTACGAATTGATCTTTATAAGTCATTTTTTACATCTCCTTTTACAGATTACAGACTAGAATCTCATAAATTTTAGTTTAAAGTCTGTCGGTGAATTACGCGTATATAAATGCCTATATATATTATGTTCCACTATATATATTAATTAGTAGCAGGAATAGTTCTTAATCATTTAACTAACAACACTATGGAGGTGTCAAATGAAAAGATATAAGATTGAATGTGAAAACGTTACAACTGGGGAAGTTCGGGAAACTGAGATAACCGTAATAACAAGCATGGCTTCAGTGGTTGACATGCTAGGAAAATATGGTTGGGGAATCACAAAGTATCACCCAATCAACGATTCCGAAACGATTGAGACCCAAACTGCATAAGGAGGTAATGTTGAGAAATCAAAAAGGGTTTACTCTGGTTGAGATCATTGCTGTTCTTGCGATCATGGGAGTTATACTTTCAATCGGTGTGTACAAGGTGATCGGAGGAACTTCAATAAAGGCAGAAGAGTCAGTGCTTATATCTGTAATTATAAGTCTAAATGAAAAAGAGTTGGAAGCATGGACAAATCTGAAACTTGATGTAGGGTGGACCTCGGATGAAGAAGTTTATAATAATCTTAAAATCCTTGATTATGTTTGGCAATCAAAAGATCAGGATGGAGGGATTATTATGATAAGGGATAAAGCATTTCATCTTAAACGAATCAGGTCTGTCAAAAACACTTATGGAAAATGGGAGGCGTCAAATGGTTAAAATGTTGAGTTACTGTGATAAATGTGGAGCTGCACATGGATTACCCATACAATCAGAAGGTAATAAAAAGGTAAGGGGTGAGTGCGCAATATGTCATATGTTCATGGGAGCATTGAACGAAACTGCTCAAGAATCTAATGATACACTTGAGTCCATGAACTTTGGCTCATTTAAGGTCGTCAGACTTCCAGATTTCCTTCCGGGTCTTTCACCAAACCAGATTCATCAATTCCATACCTATCAGGTACAAACGCCGGAGTCAGTGATTTATTATCCGACGATCAATGACGGCAATGGTATGAAGTCAATTATCATCGCCAACCCAAAAAAGGGTCATCAGATTCAGGTCTTCTGGAATGAGAAGATCTCAAAGACCCCGCCAATTGCAACGATTGGTTTAGACGGTTCAACAGAAAAGTAAATATCGCTGATGGGGCATAGGGTAGTTGACTATGCCCCATAGGAGATTTTTACATTAACCTTTACACTTTGGAGGTGTCAAATGTTTGCAATGAAAAAAAATATAGTTAATGATGCTAAAAGGAAAATGATAGCTATCACTTTCCTAGTTTTATTCATGGTCGCCCTAATATGTATGACCGGTGCATTACAGTCTGAGATCAACAATCGTCCAGATAGAGCTCCAGTTCAGACAGTAGAAGTTTCCTCGGATGATGTTGAAGAAATCGAAATTATCGAAATCATACAAATCAATGAACCACCGGAACTTTATCTGGCAATGAGATACTAATTGGAGACAGATCTAGTTTTCGAGATGTAAAAGAATGGGGGACTTAATGAATCCCCCATTCTTTTTTTGTCTAGTATTTTGTATTAGCTAAATTTTTTAAAGTTGTTTGCCATAATATTTCCCATTCCACATAAACGATCCTTCAATAATAATAATGGTATACAAATTAAAAAATCCCGTTGCTGGAAGGTGCTCAACTATACCAAAGCCATTCACCCAATGGGTAGGAGCATTTTTCTTATAGTCAGGTTCGAT
>Ga0307375_10000381_pt1 | contig 58132 bp, 70 predicted proteins | sample TR1MG_FD_202531 | JGI IMG/M metagenome (GOLD analysis project Ga0307375, IMG submission 202531) | Soil microbial communities from Risofladan, Vaasa, Finland - TR-1 | ecosystem: Environmental > Terrestrial > Soil > Coastal area > Acid sulfate soil | place: Finland: Risofladan, Vaasa | collected...
CTTAGGGCTGAAGTGACGGAGGTCGTCCCATTTGGGAAGGGTACCTACGCGGTGTCCTTTGCGCCTTCGACGGGTCATCCGCGATTCAAGGCTGGGCAATTTCTTCATCTGACTCTGGAGGATTTCGATCCTTCGGATGGGTTTTGGCCCGAGTCGCGGGTTTTCTCCATCGCGTCGGCTTCCGGCAGGGCAGCGTTGGAGATCGTGTATAGCGTGAAGGGGCGGTACACGCGACGGATGGAAGAGGAAATCAAGCCTGGTCGTTCGGTGTGGCTCAAGCTCCCTTATGGCTCCTTCACCATCGATTCTGTCGCGCGAGGGGGACGAGATGTGGTGCTCGTCGCGGGCGGCACGGGTATTTCGCCCTTTCTTGCCTATCTGGAGAATTTGGCGGGGGGAAGTGGGCGAGGGCAGGTGGTTCGGCTCTATTATGGGATACGAGAGAATGACATGCTCCTTCACGGCGGCATGATTGGCGACCGAGCAGCCGCGCGGGCGATAGAGGCGAGCATTTTCGTGGAGAACGAGGACCCGGGTCTTGGGTTGCATCCAGCCGTGAGGGCGGAGCGAGGGCGGCTGGATATCGACAGGATCATGGATGAGTGCGGGGAATTGGCGAAGCCGCTGTATTTTCTGTCGGGGCCGCCGCAGATGATTGCCGCTTTCAAGGGGCGCCTTGCCGAGCGCGGGACGAATTCCGAAAACATCAAAATCGACGAGTGGGAGTAGAGGATGGGAAAGAGCGAAAAAGAGCTACGGCGGGAAATTGCCGGACTTGTGTCCGAATTCTACGCGGTGAAGTTCGCGTCCAAGGTTTTCGAACCGGGCAAGACTCCCGTTCGCTATGCCGGGCGTGTTTTCGACGAGAAGGAACTCGTGAGCCTCGTCGATTCGTCCCTCGATTTCTGGCTGACCTCCGGTCGCTATTCGGAGGAATTCGAGGCGGCCTTTTCGGCCTTTACCGGCGCGGAGTATAGCTTTCTCGTCAACTCGGGCTCGTCGGCCAATCTCGTGGCCTTTAGCAGCCTCATGAGCCCTCTTTTGGGAGAGCGCCGACTCAGGGCTGGCGATGAGGTGATCTCGGTGGCGGCGGGATTTCCGACGACGGTGAACCCAGTCATCCAGAACGGGATGATCCCCGTATTCGTCGATGTCGATATCGGAACCTACAATGTCGACGTCGCGGAGCTCGAGAAGGCGATCGGGCCCAAGACGAAGGCGATCTTCCTCGCCCATACCCTCGGGAATCCTTACGACCTCGACGCCGTCATGCGAGTCGTCGAAAAGAACAAGCTGTGGCTGGTGGAAGACTGCTGCGACGCCCTCGGTTCGACCTACAAAGGCAGGATGGTTGGCAGCTTTGGCCACATCGCGACCTGTTCCTTCTACCCCGCTCATCACATCACCATGGGAGAAGGCGGGGCGGTGTTCACCAACGATGAGAACCTGGCACGGGCCGCCCGCGCGCTCAGGGATTGGGGCCGCGACTGCTATTGCGCGGGGGGCGAGAGCAATACCTGCGGCAAGCGCTTTAGCGGTCAATACGGCAGCCTCCCCAAGGGCTACGACCATAAATACGTCTATTCGCACATCGGCTACAATCTCAAGGTGACGGACATGCAGGCCGCCTGAGGCGCTGAAAGAGAAGGTTCCTCGTGAGGGTTTTGACCGCCACCATCCAAAAGCAGGCGAATCAGCTTTTCTCTATGGGGCTGCTTGACGCCGCCGACTTCAGGTTTCGTCAGTGTCGTGCGGCCTCGACACTAAAATTCAATACTATGGCCCTATTTCGCCTTTCAGGAAGGAGATTAGGATGGCTAGAAAAGATCTCATAAAGAAAATCCAAGATTCCAGGAAAAGCAAGATAATTACTTATATTACAAGCACTAGACCGAACCTTGAAGTACAGATGGCGATGGACTCGATCAGAAAGGTATACGAGCATCTTTGCGTCTTGGGGCGCAAAGTCGAGAAGATCGATCTATTTCTGATGAGCAATGGCGGGGATGGAACCGTTCCTTGGAAACTTGTCACGTTGATAAGGGAATATTGCAAGAAGTTCGCGGTAATCGTGCCTTACCGAGCATTTAGCGCAGCTACTTTAACAGCGCTGGGAGCGGATGAAATCGTGATGCATCCCATGGCGATGTTGGGACCAACCGACCCAACAGTTACCAATGCTTTCAATCCAGTCGATGCGCAAGGCCGCCGTGTCGGAATTTCTGTTGAGGACGTGACAGCATATTTATCTCTGATAAAAGAAGATGCCGGGATTCAGCATGAGGATGAGCTTGTGCTCGCGTTCAACCATCTTGCTTCGCAAGTGCATCCGCTTGCCTTGGGAAACGTCAAGAGAAGCTTGTCCCAATCCAAAATGATGGCCACCAAGCTGCTTTCACTTCACCTGGGTATGGATGAAAATCACAAGATCAAGGAAATTGTGGATAACTTAACGAGCAAGCTCTACTATCACGGTCATCCGATCAACCGCAAGGAAGCTAAAGAGCAGGTTGGTCTTGAAAAGGTCATTGAGCCCGCCGAGGATCTGGAAAGGGACATTTGGAGCCTCTATCTTGACTATGAGCAGGAAATGCTTCTGGAGTCACCTTTCGATCCACTGCAAGAACTGCTTGCAGCGAACCAGGGGGCAGTCCCTGGCCAAATCACAGCCGGCGAGCAAGTCGCAAAACTCGTATCGATAGAAAGTGAAACCCGAGAGGATTATCTCGAATTCAAGTACCGTATCAACGGCGTACTTAATCCTGATGGCACAACCAATGCTCAAACCATTCAGCTAGGAAGGACTTGGAAGACAATTTAGTGGATAAGATCCAAGGGGGATAATCATGCTTGAAGTGCTTGGCGAAATAGTCATTAACAAGATCGATCTCATAGAAAAGAAGGATACTTCGATGCCAGGTATGTTTGAACAAAGCATTGCCGGGAATAGACTAACTTCCCTTTCTGAGCCTGTTCCGTACAGCATTGTCCAGGATGATCTTGGTTCTTCGTCTGGTCCATTGTTTGTAATGAGGTAGGACTCCAAAGTATGTTCAGTGTCCGATTGGTAAGCCCGAGCCATTACCAAAAGGAAGTGGCCAACGAACCCGGCGTGAGAGGGATATCGTCAGGTTCGTCGGCCGAATGACTATTTCGGGTGAGACCCCAGGAGGTTACTGTGGAACTTTCCGCAATCCTGACAGCAGCTTTGGAAGGTGGATATGTTGCGGTAAATCCCAAGGTCGCGAATGAAGCCATTCCGCCAAGCTCTTAACGAAGGCACTCCGCTCCTCTTTGATGGGGCCATGGGGACCGAGCTCTATCGGCGAGGGCTCTTCATCAACCGGAGTTTCGAGGAAGCGAATCTCGGCAATAGGCAGCTGATCCGCGAGATTCACCGGGACTATCTGGAGGCCGGCTCTGATGTGCTTTCGACGAACAGTGGGCGGACTTCATTCTGTTCGAGACTTTTGGCGATATCAACGAGCTTGGGGAGGCTATCAGGGCGGCGAAGGCCGTCGATGGTGAGATGCCGATAGTCAGTTGTGTTTCGATCGAGCTTTCGGGGGAGATGGAGATGGGGCCCGATCTGGCCGCTGCGCTGGGTGAGGTGGCCGCGTGGGGTTCCGATGCCGTGGGCTTGAATTGTCATATCGGGCCCCAGCCCATGTTGGGGGCGATCAAGAAGATCAAGGGTCTGACGAATAGGCCTTTAATCGTCCAGCCGAACGCGGGGCTTCCGAAGGAAGTGGACGGGCGGACGATGTATATGTCGACGCCCGAGTATTTTGCGGAATATACGAAGTACTTCCTCCAGGAAGGGGTGCAATTCGTCGGGGGCTGTTGCGGGACGACGCCGGATCATGTCAAGGCTATGGCCCAGAGCATGCGCCAATTCAGGGCCATGAGCGGGGCGATCGCCTTCGACGGCGACAGGTCTGTCGGGAATGTGCGGAGTCAGGTTGTTACCGCGGAAAGGGCCAGCGAAAAAGAGCGCCTGCCCTTTGCCAATAAGTCGCGGTGGTCCGAAAAGATAGCGCGGGGCCAGAAGGTGTACACGATCGAGCTTGTGCCGCCCCTTGGCATAGAGCCCGGCAAACTGCTTGCAAGCGCGGCCGAAATAAAGAAGGCGGGGATAGACGCGATCAACATTCCCGATGGGCCGAGGGCGAGTTCGAGGATGAGCGCCATCGTGACGGCGAGCCTCATAGAACGAGGTGCCAGGCGTCGAGATACCCGACGAACTCATCGAGCGGATGGCGAAGGCCGAATCGCTTGAGGCGAGCAGGTCGATAGGCATCGAAATCGCGCGGGAGATGTGTGCCATGGTCGTCGACAATGTGAGTGGCATACAGCTCTCCGCGCCCTTTGGGCGAGTCGATCTCGCCCTCCGCGTCATCGGGAAGCTATAGGGCGAGGACGGCCCTTTTCATCTCGGCGATATGCGCGGGCGTGGTGCCGCAGCAGCCTCCGACGATGTTGGCGCCTGCCCGGATGAGGGCGGGGATGTTGCCGGCCATTTCGTCGGGCTTTTCGGGAAAGACGGTTTCGCCGGCGATGTTGCAGGGAAGGCCGGCGTTGGCGTGGACGAGGATCGGCGCCGAGGGCGCCACCGCCCGTATCCTGGCCACGATGTCTACCATGCCTTCAATGCCGTTGCCGCAGTTGGCGCCGACGATGTCGGCTCCGGCCTGGAGGGCGGCGCGGGTGGCGTCTTCGGGGGATACGCCCATCATGCTTCGATAGTCGCCTTGAAGGGTCTTTTCGAAGGTGAAGGTGCAGATCACTTCAAGTTTGGTGCTGTCTTTGGTGGCCTTGATGGCCTGGACGGCTTCGGCGATGTCGCTCATCGTTTCTATGCATACGGCGTCGGCTCCGCCTTCTTCGAAGGCTGTGGCCTGGATCTTGAAGGATTCGTAGAGTTCGGCTTCGGTGACGTCCTCCATGACGAGGAGTTTGCCGGTGGGGCCTATGGAGGCGATGACCCACTTGTCGGGCCCGGCGGCCTCGCGGGAAAGTCGGGCGGCGGCCCGGTTGATCTCGAAGGCTTTGTCGGCAAGGCCGTAATGGGCGAGCTTGAAGGTGGAAGCGCCGAAGCTGTTGGTCTCGATCATGTCGGCTCCCGAGGCGATGTAGCTCTTGGCGATATCGAGGACTTCGGATGGCCTTTGGAGGCACCAGGATTCGGGACATTCGCCCGGCTTGAGGCCCTTGGCGTGGAGGAAGGTTCCCCAGGCCCCATCGGAAATGAGGATTCGGCCTTCCTCGATGGCCTTGCTGATTTTCGCTCGCGGCATGGCTGCACGCTCCTTTGCTTTGAATCTGTGGGGCCAAAGTACAGAAGATAGGCGTTCGTCTCAAGGGCAGGCACCGCGATTCAATTCTGCCCTTGTCGCCCTCTTGCCGCTTAACGGCCTGGTGAGAGAAGGAGAAAGAGATGTCGGCTATAAAACGGGTCAGCGCTCGAAATTTCAGGTGCGTCAAGGAAGCTGGTCTGGATTTCGGGCCGATAACCGTGCTTTTTGGGCCAAACGGGGCCGGGAAGTCGACGTGGGTGGATATAGTCTGGTTTATCAGGGATTGTTGCATAAGGGGCTTTTCCGAAGCATCGGCCGACCGAAGTCATGGAATTGGCATGCTCTGGTCAAAGGCGGTTCAAGGCGACCGGATAAGGCTAGAAGTCGAAACGGAATCCCTTCGTTATGCTTTGGAAATGGGATTTTCCGATGGAAGGCTCGATCCGCTTCCTGAAGAAAATCTGATAGAGATTCCTTCCGGTATTGTACTTTTTTCCAGAATGATCGGGAGCCGCTCATTTCTGTCCGGCGACTCTCTCAAGGTTGAAGTTGGTATCATCGAGACGGATAAACCCGCGTTGAATCAGTATCTTGCGCAAAATCAAGATATAGCCGGAGCGAGGGATTTAGATCACCTACTCAGGCATATACGGTTTTATGATTCGCGAAGCGCGGCCTTATTCGAGCTCCGGCGACATGGATCGGAATCGGATTTTCGGACCGTGTTATGGTCGCCACGCGGCCAGAATCTCTGGTCGGTGCTTCGGAATCTCAATGACAAACGTCTTTTCGATGAACGTTACGCGACGATACGCGGTTACATGAAGCGAGCATTCCCGGACTTCGTCGATATCGTCGTCGAAACAACCGGCCCCCAATCCGTATACGGAAGTTTCATCTTGAGAGATGCCTTGGCGCCGGTTATGGCTTCGGGGGTATCGACCGGGCATCTTCAGATGCTTTTGCATCTTACTTCCCTCTTCTCCGATTCCCCTGGCTACGAGCCTATGATTTTGCTTGATGAGCCGGAAAACTCGCTTCATCCGCACGCAATTGCGGTGCTCGCGAGCGCCATCCGCGAAGCGACGCAGACGGGGAAACGGCAAGTGGTCATCGCCACGCATTCTCCGGTTCTTCTCAGCCAGTTTTCGGCTCGCGAAATTGTCGCGGTTGAAAAGAATGCCAATGGCGCCACGGTCCTGCGGAAAGTTTCGGATATGCCTGGAATGGAGAAACTGCTCGAAGAGTATGCAGTCGGCTCTCTCTATATGGCCGAAGCCCTGGCCCCTCAGGAGAACATGGCGGGAGAATTCGAGCGTGCCTGATGTCGCGTCAGTTGGCTGGCGGAGGATCAGAATCCAGGTTCTTGTCACCGGCATGGCGGAGAAAGAGGGTATTCATCTCTTGTTTCGACCGCTTCTATCGTGTGGATTTATAACCTTCGAAGAGCCGCAAAAGATAGACCAGCTTTCACCGCGATCCGGCGATTTGAAAATCACCGGTACAGGGAAGAAGATTCTTCCTACCAGAGATGTTCAACTTGGAAAGATCGCGCTTCAGTTTCTGGGAAATTTAGGACAGGAAAGTAACATCCTGATTATCGTAGATGATCTTGAATATGATCGGCGCGCTATCGCCGCCGCCGTCTTCGAAAGGTATCGCAGCGCGCTCGATGCATTCCTGATGCCAAAAGGACTACATAGACGGGCATCAGTGCATTTTCTGAAGTTCATGCTCGAGGCGTATTATCTCGCCGATCCCGAGGCTTTGGGAAAGGCACTGTCCGCAAGATACCCGGACGCTCCAATGCAGGCTTTCGAGAACATTGTGGGCGATGTCGAAGAAGTACGGCATCCAAAGAATGTGATAAAGAGCCATGTGGTCAGCTTCGACGAGATACGAGATGGGAACGCGATTCTTGAAGAACTCGATGTCAGCAAAGTACTGTCCAATCCTGATCACTGTCGCTCGCTCCGCACGATGTTCCACTGGTGCCATTCTTTCATGCGGGATCACCCCGCCTACAAGGAGTGGTCAGATAGAACCGATTTTCCAGGCCTGCTTGAACAGAAACTTTGGAGCCTGACGGCCAATCAATAGAATCGGCCGAATCGCAGTATTCCATCGGGCATGGTGGAAAGAGGTGTTGTCGCATGGATGTGATCCTCACGGGCTCGGTCGCCTTCGACTACCTGATGACCTTCCCCGGCTATTACAAGGACAGCTTTCTGCCTGATCGCCTGTCGTCGATCAGCCTTTCGTTCCTGGTCGATTCGATGCGGAGGGTGAGGGGTGGAATCGCGGCGAACATCGCCTACAATATGTCGCTTCTGGGCAAAAGGCCCAAGATCATGGCCACTGTCGGCGAGGACTTTGCGGAGTACAGGGCCTGGCTCGAGTCGAATGGGGTGGACACGAGTCTCGTGGAAATAATACCCGATGAGTTCACCTCGTCGTTCTTCGCGACGACAGACCAGGCATCGGCGCAATTGGCTTCGTTCTATCCAGGGGCAATGCAAAAGGCCTCCACCCAGTCATTGACAGGGCTCAGCCCACGGCCCGATCTTGTCGCGATATCGCCGACAGATCCGGCGGCGATGATGAAGTTCGCGATGGAATGCAGGGATCTGGGGATTCCGTATCTGTATGATCCCAGCCAGCAGGTGCCGCGTCTGAGCGGGGAGGAGCTTGCACGGGACATTTCGGGAGCCCATTTCCTGTTCTGTAACGACTATGAATACGACCTGATACTGAAGAAGACGGGATTGGCGCGCGAGGGACTGCTGGAAAGGGTCAAGGTCCTCGTCGTCACGCGGGGGAAGGATGGGGCTTCGCTCTATACAGACGGACGCGAGTTCTTCATCCCGACAATCCCCGAGGAGAAGATAGTCGATCCCACGGGCATCGGCGACGCGTTCAGGGGCGGCTTTATCGTCGGCTATCTCCATGGTTGGGATTGGGTGCTCTGTGGCGAGGTCGGGGCCCTCTCGGCTGTATATTGCCTCGAGTGCCAGGGGCCGCAGGCTCAAAGGTACACAAGACAGGAATTCATCAATAGATTCCGTAAGCATTTTGATGACAAGGGAAAATTGGACGAGCTTCTCGTCTGAGATGGAATAATTTTAAGGCATGGGAGAAATCATGGAGTACAAGATTAAGGATATCGGTCTCGCCGCATGGGGACGCAAGGAACTTGACATTGCCGAAAAAGAGATGCCGGGGCTCATGGCCGCACGGGAACGCTACGGAAAGGACAAATCGCTCAAAGGCGTACGGATCACCGGATCACTTCACATGACGATGCAGACCGCGGCCCTCATCGAGACCCTGACGGCGCTTGGCGCCAACGTGCGGTGGTCGAGCTGCAATATCTTTTCGACCCAGGACCACGCGGCCGCAGCGATTGTTGTCGGCTCGGGGACGCCAGAGAAGCCGAACGGCGTGCCGGTGTTTGCCTGGAAGGGCGAGAGCCTCGACGAATATTGGGAGCTCCTTGATATGGCGCTGCGCTTTGAGGGTGGCAAGGGGCCGCAACTGATCGTCGACGATGGCGGGGACGCGACCGTGATGATCCATCTCGGCTACGACGTGGAGAACGATCCCTCGGTACTGGATCGGAAGGCCGATAGCGACGACGAGGCCGCCCTTCTCAAAAGGCTCAGGGTCATCTACAAGGAAAACCCCCAGCGCTGGCATGATGTGGTGAAGGAATGGAAGGGCGTTTCGGAAGAGACGACCACGGGGGTGCACCGGCTCTACCGGATGGCCCAGCAGGGCAAGCTTCTCGTACCCGCCATCAACGTCAACGATTCGGTAACGAAGAGCAAATTCGACAATCTGTATGGCTGCCGCGAGTCACTCATCGACGGCATCAAGAGGGCCACCGACGTGATGCTGGCCGGCAAGATCGCCGTGGTCTGCGGCTACGGAGACGTCGGCAAGGGCTGCGCCCAGTCGCTCCGCGGGCAGGGCGCGCGAGTCATCGTTACCGAGATTGACCCGATTTGCGCATTGCAGGCCTCGATGGAAGGCTACGAGGTGACCACGGTCGAAGAGGCCCTGGCGCGAGCCGAGATCTTTGTCACGGCCACCGGCAATGCGGACGTCATCACCCTCGAGCACATGAAGAAGATGCGCGACCAGGCGATCGTTTGCAACATCGGACACTTCGACCATGAAATATGCGTGGCCGATCTCAACAAGGCGCCAGGCGTCACAAAGATCAATATCAAGCCCCAGGTAGACAAGTACGTCTTCCCCGATGGGCACAGCATTATCCTCCTTGCCGAAGGGCGGCTCGTCAATCTTGGCTGCGCGATGGGCCATCCCTCCTTTGTCATGTCGGCCTCCTTTACAAACCAGGTGCTCGCCCAGGTCGAGCTATGGAAGAATCGGGAAGGGGCCAAGCCCGGCGTTACCGTGCTTCCCCGCCTCCTCGACGAGGAGGTGGCCCGCCTCCACCTCGGCAAGCTCGGGGTCAAGCTCACCACGCTGACGCCCAAGCAGGCATCCTATATCGACGTCAACCCCGCCGGTCCCTACAAGACCGAGACCTATCGCTATTGAGGAAAGAATAATGAAAGACAAGCGCTATCTTTTTACTTCCGAATCCGTCGGCGAAGGGCATCCCGACAAGCTTTGCGACCAGGTATCCGATGCCGTGCTCGACGCATGCCTCCGGGACGACCCCGAGAGCCATGTCGCCTGCGAATGCTTTGCCACGACGGGCATGGTGCTCGTCGGCGGCGAGATCACTACTAACACTTATGTTGATATCCAGAAGGTAGCTCGGGACGTCGTACGGGAGATTGGCTATACCAACCCCGACTATGGCATCGACTACGAGTCGATGGCCGTCCTCAACACGATCCATTCACAGTCGCCCGACATCAACCAGGGTGTCGTGGGCAAGGGGCTTAAGGAATTCGAGGGCAGGCAGGGCGCCGGCGACCAGGGCATGATGTTCGGCTTTGCCTGCAGCGAGACGCCTGAACTTATGCCAGCGCCTATCATGTATGCCCACCAGATACTGCATCGCGCGACCGAGCTCAGGAAGTCGAAGAAGATTTCCTGGCTGCGGCCCGATGCCAAGAGCCAGGTGACCTTGGAGTACGAGGGGCACAAGCCGATCAGGATCGACACGGTCGTCGTCTCGCACCAGCATGACCCCGACATTTCCTATGAAACGATACGCGAGGCCGTCATCGAAGAGATCATCAAGCCGGTTCTCGAAAAGACGGGAATACTCGACAAGAACACCAAGTACTTCATCAACCCGACAGGACGCTTTGTCGTCGGCGGGCCCATGGGCGATACCGGATTGACGGGGCGGAAGATCATCGTCGACAGCTATGGCGGGATGGGGCGGCACGGCGGTGGAGCCTTCTCCGGGAAGGACCCGTCCAAGGTGGACCGCTCGGCTGCCTACATGGCGCGCTATGTTGCGAAGAACATTGTAGCTGCCGGGTTGGCCGAAAGGTGCGAGGTGCAATTGGCCTACGCGATTGGGGTGCCTGACCCTGTTTCGGTGATGATCGACACATTTGGCACGGGGAAGATGTCGGAGGATGAGATATCCAATGCTGTGCGAAAGGCATTTGCACTCGATCCCGCCGGGATCATACAGACTCTTGACTTGAAAAAGCCGGTCTACCAGAAGACGGCCTCGTATGGGCATTTTGGAAGGGAAGGGTTTGCCTGGGAGAAGATCGACAAGGTGCAAAAACTGCAAAGGTGAGAAAGGAATACGGGCGAGACCGCGGGGTGAGACCCTGCCCCATCCGCGTGTGATAACGCGCGGGTTATCGTCATGATTGTTTGGCTTGCATACTATCGGGGGCAACGGCAAGGAGCGCATTATGATAGTCATACATCCGCAGTATGTGGTGAATGATGCTCAGGAAAAAAAGGCAGTGTTGCTTTCGTTCGATGAATGGAATGTGGTTCTTGATGCACTTGAAGAGCTTGATGATATCGCCGCATACGACACAGCCAAAGCGGGAGATCAGGAAAGCGTGCCTTTTGAAGAGGCTGTTCAACAGATCCGAAGAGGGCATGATCTTTGGACTATTCAATAGAAATTCTTAAATCAGCCCAAAAGCAATTGGGAAAGATACAGAGTAGCGATCAAGAGAGAATCATAAACGAAATAAGGGCTCTAGCCTTGAATCCTCGTCCTTTTGGCAGCATAAAATTGCGTGGAAGAGACGCATGGCGAATTCGAGTTGGTGATTATAGAATCATATATGAAATCAAAGACAGTATGCTTGTAGTTTTTGTGGTAGCGATTGGGCATCGTCGCGAAATATACCGGTGAATAGTATAGGTGGTAGCTGGTAAACAAAGTGGCCGACGAACCCGGCGCTTGGCTTTTGTCAGGTCCGTCGGCCGAAGGTACTGCTTCAAGGCATCGGGGCGATGGTGCGGCCATTGGCGAGGGGGCGGGCATCCGCCACATACCAGGCGATCGCCGATAGCAGGGCGCCTATCGAGCCGAGGGCTGCAAGGCGCCAGGCTCGGAGGCTCCGTCGCGTGGCAAGGAGTTCGGCTTCGTCCAGGGCCCGTTGGACCGCCGCACGGGCGCGTTCTTCGGCGACGGCGGCCTGGACGGCGAGGGGAACAGCCTTATCTACTGCCGTATTTGCGGCCATTTCCGCCGCCGTTAGGGCCTCCGCTTCGGTGTAGAGTCTCTCGGGCGGCGTCGAGTCCGGCAGCGATCCCTGTTGCCTTTGCCCGGTCGATGGTTGCGCGAGTGTCGGTGCCGAGGCGAGCAAGGATATGGCGAGGATCGGCGGCCATAACGACCTTCCGAGTCTCCTCCAGGCTGGCACGAGTCGCTTTTTGCTCCGCATCGCTCCTCCCTATGAATGGCCGCTGGCTTTTGCGACCGATGAGGGCCAAGGCCGCGGCAAGGCCCGCGACCACCCTGGCCAGGATTGAATCCGGCCACAGCCAGGAGGCTGCGGCTACGATTCCCAAAGCGCATAGGACTAAGGCTGCGGTAGAGGCCAGGCGGCGCATGTCAGCCCTTTCGCCGGGTGGCTCGCCTGAAGTCGGGCTTTGCTTCGGCATCCCGATGGACGTCGAGGATGTGGGAGAAGCCCCAATCGAAGCCGAGGCTTGCGGCCAGGATGGCGAGGACATAGGTCGCCCTGCCTTTGTTCCTATTTGTGTTCATTTTCTGCCTCCTTGGTTGAATCCGTTTCGCCGGCCTTCTTTGCGAGGTCGGCGGCCTGGCCCTTGAGGAGGGCCACGAGCTGGAAGACGTTCTGGACGGTCACGAGGCCCCAGAAGAGGAGTGAAAAGCAGAGGGCGACGATGGCGGGGACCACCTTTGCCTCGATGCTGGCGTTGAGCGGCAGGAAGGTCCCTTGCACGAGGAGGGCCACTCCCAGGGTAAAGCTCGTCCAGGCGGCGAGTTTGCGATCCTGGATCTTGCCATCGGGGCCGCGCAGGAGGCCTTGGCCTTGAAGGCCTTGGCCTTGGGGGCCTTGGCCATGTGTGTGCGATCGCTGGTTCATCATGGCCCCCTCACCAGTAAATGAGGCTCAGGGGTTTTACATTGACCCCGTATTCCGCCTTGGAGAGGCGTTTGTTGAAGCCGTCGCGGTCGGGCCAGCGGCTGGCCCAGCCGTCGTTGAGGATGAACTCCGACCTCTCTGCGTCGTAGGCGACGAGGGCGACGAAGTGGCCTGGCTTGCGCAGGCACACTTGGAGCGGTCGGCCGTTGCTCAGGTGGGCCCTCGCCTCGTAGTAGGACAGTTCGCCGGCGAACTCGCAGGGTTTTCCGAACACTTCCCTTACTGCGAGGGGATACCACTGAGCCACTTCGTTGCCGGGCAGGCGTTCCGGATCGAGGCCCGCCCAGGCCTCGCGGAGGGCGGCGAAATTCGCGGGGTCGTTGAAAAAGGACGTGAGCACGTCTTCGGGCTGGGGTCGGTAGCGGCCTGGGCTGCGCACGCCGATGTCGTAGCCGAGTGACGCAAGGCAATTGAGCGAGGCGGTCGGGCCACAGGTTTCGAGGGGTGAGATGCCCTCGGGCAGGCGGCATTTGAGGACATGCTCGTAGGCGTTGTTCTCTTGGGTAAAATAGGCTTTTTCGCGGTCGTTCCAATAGCGCGTTCCATAGATTGCCATAATAGGCTCCTTTCTTTTGTGAGAAGGATGGAGGTTGCACGCCTCGGAGTTTCGCCGGTGGCAAGGGCGACCCACGACGTCGTGTGATGGCAGGGTGGATCGCCCCGGGTCTCAACTAGTTAGGCTTCGACGCGTACCTCTCCTTTGAAGACCCCTTCGGTCACGTCCTTGCCGTTGACGGCGGCGCGCAGTTTGACCTTGTAGTCGCCCGGGCTGAGGCCGGCCGGAACGAGGGCATGGACCGTCGCGGGAAGGACAAGGGAATAGCGGGATGAGCGGGTTTCGGTCCCTGTCGGGTCGACGAAAAAGACGCCTTGACTAGGGTCAGCGGCATCGAAGCGAAGGCGGAGGCCTTTGATTTCGGCCGTGTCGGCGACGTGGAGGGGGGAATCGGGTTGTCCCTCTCCTGCGACTCCCACCACGTTGAGGACGGGTACGGAGCGGTCGGGCCGCTCGTCGCGCTCGGTGCTGAGTTCGAGTTTGGCGGCATCCTCGAAGGAGCGATCGGCCTTGTGGTGGAGTCTGATGCCGTGATTGGTCGAGGGCGTGTCGGGAAGGAAGGACGCGTCGATCGAAGGCAGGCTGCCCGAGGCGCTGAAAAAGAAGGTTCCGGTCGGGGTCTTGACCGCCTTGCCCTCCGAAAGGAGGCGGATCAGCTCCTCTCCATAGAGCTGCATTGCGGCGTCGACTTCCGTCCTAGTCAGTGTCGTGCGTCCCCGGGCCATGATGTTGAGGAATTCCTCGTACTCCACGGTGATGACGGGGGCCCCCGACCGGACGATGAAGGGGTCTTTGCAGGTGGCCAGGTGGTTCTTGAGGACCATGATCTTGAGGGGCATGTGGATCTCCTTGGGGCGCCTGGGCGAAGCCGGCTTTCGCGCAGGCGCTTGTCGACATGGGCCCCGCCAGGGGGGCCCGGGCCCCTGGTGGGGGGCCCTTGTACGACAGACGACCGCGAGGGCCACAAATGATTGAGTTTTGCCCACCCGGCATGTGCCGGTAGGGGTGTTTTTTGAGGCGGCTGAAGAGGAATCAGACAGGATACCAGGACGGGCAGGATCAGCAGGACAGTCTTCTTCAAGTTCTGAGCTTTACCCGATTGAGTGGAGGGCGGTCGTTCCGATAAGGAACGGCATGAAAGAGCGAACTTCGAAGCAGATCCGGCACATTATGAAAGCCGTCTTCGCCGTCCTTTCGGTGGGGGTGGTGGGGGCCGAAGGAGAGTTGGCCGATCCCGACGCGGGGGCGGTCATGCAAATGCTGTCGTCCGTATGGCTCTTTGCAGGGGCCGTATGGTACTGGCGAGCAAGAAGGCGGGCGATCTTCGACCTCGCCAAACACGGCCTCACGCCGCGAGAGATCGACTTTACACGCCAGCTCCTCGGCGGCAAGGCGCCGAAAGAAATCGCGATAGACTGCAAGGTAGAGTACTCCACCGTGCGCGATGCGATGAGCCGCGTGTACAAAAAGCTTGGCATCGCGGGGGCGAGGCAGCTCTTCGAGATAGGGGCGACCCACGAGGTCGTGTGAGGGCAGGGAGGGGCATGTGGATCTCCTTGGGGCTCGACGGATGGAAGTGGCGCCGTTAAAGAGTAGATTTGCAGGGCGGACCGAGTGGATCCATTGGCCGGCATGAGTAGTTTCCGTGGGCTGGACGAGTGGTCCGGGGCAGGGGATCGAGTGGTCCGGAGGTCCGCAAAGAGTGGTTCGGGGCTCCGCAAATACTGGTGTTTTCGGAGGTGATCAAGTGTTGCGGGGCCAATGCACCAGTCATGCGGTTCTTCCAGGACTGATTCAATTAAGAAATTGAAAACACTTTGTCGTAGGATCTCGAACAGGAAGTCCATGGGAATGGAGCGGATCCTGGTTTTGATCGAGGCCTTGCTACGGCTTTAGATGGCTAGGCGCAAATCATTTCCCGGCAATATGTTAGGTGATATTCGCGTGTCTGCTTGGAGATAGCCCCAGGTTAAGTTATTATGCTAAAAGGAAATTGACTTCGAGAGCTATCTGGGATATTGTCCAGATTGGAGGACGAAATGATTCAATTCTTGGTTTCGGAAGCGGCTGAGCAGTCGGTTAAGGATGCTCAGCTTACTAGCCACTCGAAGGGCAAAGTGGTCTTTGCTATTCAGTTAGATACGTCCTACTATTCTGGATCGGTTATTTCGCCAAGTTCAAAAGAGGCAAAGAAATCTCATGTCCATGTACCAGAAAGATGACAAGAAGCGACTTTATGATGTAGATGCTAAGGATGGATCTCCAGACTTCGAGTACCGATCCCCAATTAGACGCGATTATGCCCGAATACTCCACTCCGCATCTTTTCGGAGGCTTGAAGGGAAGACGCAGCTATTCCCAGGACAAGAGTCAGATTTCTTCCGCAATCGGCTCACTCACTCGCTTGAGGTTGCGCAAATTGCAAAAGATATTGCTTTTCATATAAATCATCACAGCGGACTCGATGAAGACCGAGGAATTGATCCAGCTATATGCGAAATCGCTGGATTGGTTCACGATCTTGGGCATCCTCCATTCGGGCATAATGGCGAACGGGCACTTGATGATTGCATGAAAAGTTGCGGTGGATTTGAGGGTAACGCGCAAACGTTGCGAATTCTACTAAGGACAGAAAAGAAAGAACGTATTAAGGCAGGTGGCTTGCCCTTGGTGATCGACAAGGGTTTTGACAAAAGACTTGGATTAAATCTGACTTCAAGGGTCATAGCTTCCGCTCTTAAGTATGATACAGAAATTCCATTCGAAAGAAGGAAAAGCGACAAACTCATTAAGGGCTATTATAGATCCGAAAAGCCCGAAATTGAAAGAGTCAAGATAAATGTTCTAGGAAGAGTTCAAAACGATTTTAAGACAGTTGAATGCATGATTATGGATATCGCCGACGATATTGCATATTCAACATATGACCTTGAGGACGCATTCAAGGTAGGATTTTTGACAATATACGATATAATGAGTGCTTCGCACAATATTATCAACTATATCGAAGAAAAACTTCGGGAAGAGCACAAGCGAGGCGAGTTCTCTTCTGACTATAGCCCCGATGATATACGCAAGGTACTTGTTGAGATATTTGGATACAATCTTGGTATTATTGCAGAAAAGCAGAAGGCCCTGCCTCTAGATGATAATTATGTCGAGGCATCAATAGTCAATTTTGTTGATTCGTATGAAGCTTCGAACAATCTTACCCATGATGGATATCTGAGGAATGCCTTCACCTCGCAACTGGTTCAGAGGTTCATTTCTGGCATTGAGTTCACATATGATGAAAGCGATGCGTGCTTGTCAAAGGTAAAACTAGCCGAAAAGACCCGACTTGAGGTGAGTATACTTAAACACTTTGCATATGCCTCACTCATTAACTCGTCGAAGCTAAAGATTGCTGAATTTCGTGGGTACGAAATAGTTGAGTCAATTTTCAAAGTGCTAGCCAATTTCGATAGAGATGGTTATCGCCTATTACCCGAGGATTTTCAGGCCCTGTACTTGAATATTGAAGAGTCACATCGAAAGAGAATTGTCTGCGATTTTATTGCAGGTATGACAGACCGCTATGCTCTTGAGTTCTTCGGAAGGCTCTATTCAGAGAACCCAGAGACCATTTTTAAGCCGTTCTGAGTCACTTGCCTTAAAATTCGCCGGGAAAAGATCAGCACCTAATACCCAGTTGTCGCTCCTCAGTCGCCTCGCACTGCTCGGCTCCTTCGTCGGGGTTCGCTGCACTCGCTTCGCTCATTCCGCTCACCCACATTGCGCGTGGCGAGGTATCCTCGCCTTCGGCTCGGATCCGCTTTCTTCGGCGCGCGTAATGTCGTCAGCTGGAAGGACGTCTATGAGAATCGTCAAGAGGCTAGACGACGAATCTCTTCGGATATTGCTGTTTTGTCCCTTGAGTGCAGGAATGCATGATACTCCGTCATTTTCTTCACATGGTTCTTTTCCTCGCGGCAGTAGTGGTACTCGTCCTTCTTGAGCATCTGGTACATCTCGGCGAACACTCGACGGCACAGGCCCATGCGGACAAGGCCTTTTTTCTTGTAGGTTGCCAGCCGGTCATGCCAGGACCTCAGTTTCGGGTCGGCGTCCCGGAAGTGGTTCAGCGACTGCGAGACCAACACGATCGACATCTTGCGGCCGCACTTGTTTGTTTGTTAGGCATTGTCAATAAACTAACTTTACAACATGACAATAATAGTGTATTATTTATGGTATGATCAACCCGGAGATGCTGGAGAAGAAATTCACCACGATCTGGCCCCATCTTGATGAGAGATCAAAGCGATTGTTCGCTGCAAACGAGGCCCGTCAGCTGGGGTATGGTGGAATCACCAAAGTGAGCCAGGCCTGTGGCCTTTCGAGGGTGACAATTACGCATGCCATGGCCGAGCTCGACGAAGCGCCTATTGAAGCAGAAAGGATACGCAGGCGCGGCGGAGGTCGGCGCACTCTTGTGGATGCCGATCCGGGATTGAAAGACGCGCTGGAAAGACTCGTAGAGCCCTTGTCCAGAGGTGATCCGGAATCACCGTTACGTTGGACAATCAAAAGCACTCGTACTCTGGCAGAAGAATTGAAGGCGCAGGAACACCCACTCAGCCATGAGAAAGTGGCCCAGATCCTGCGTTCCATGAACTACAGCCTTCAAGGGAACCGGAAGACAGAAGAAGGTTCAAGCCATCCCGACAGGGATGCGCAATTCAGGTACATAAACGGGAAGGTCAAATCTGCCCTCAGCGCCGGGTTACCAGTGATTTCGGTGGATACGAAAAAGAAGGAGCTGCTCGGGAACTATGTGAATGAAGGCCAACAGTGGCGTCCTTCCAAGACCCCAAAGAAGGTGAATGGCCACGACTTCCCTGATCCATCTGTTCCCCGGGCCTTTCCGTATGGCATCTATGATCTCGGGCGGAACACCGGATTCGTGAATGTTGGCACCGACCATGACACCGGCGCCTTTGCAGTGGCTTCCATCAGGGGGTGGTGGAAGCATGAAGGGAGATGGCTGTATCCCGAAGCCCGATCGCTCCTCGTCACCGCGGATATCGGCTTCGCTTGTGGAAGATGGAGCTGCAGAAACTCACCGACCAGATTGGCGTGCCCATTACCGTGTGCCATTTCCCGCCAGGGACCAGCAAGTGGAACAAGGTAGAACACCGCTTGTTTTCCTTCATCTCATCGAACTGGCGAGGAGAGCCCTTGCAAGACTATGAGACGATTGTCAACCTCATTGCAGGAACGTCAACGGCAAAAGGACTCACGGTCTCCTGTCGGCTTGATCGAAGGCATTACCCTTTGGGCAAGAAAATCAGCGATGAGGAATTAGCATCGATCAATCTAGTGCCGGATGATTTTCACGTGAGTGGAATTATAGCATTCACCCAAAACGTAAGAAGAAGATGTAAGCTTAGTTTATTGACGATTCCTTAGGTAAGCGTTGCGTGATATCAAATCATAAGAAGGCCATTGAGTTATTAGGACTGACTGCAATATCCCAAACAGAAATTGATAGCGACAATGGATTTGGTTTACAGGATTATTATGGGAAAAAAGCAAGAGATAATTTCCTGAAGACATTTGTTGCAAAATATCGTGAGATGCTTGGTCAATAATATACTTGCCTCATCTATTGACGTTTGCCCTGCGACCGCCAATTTGCCATCCCGCCACGCCATTCAAAGCAGCAACTTTGCTGCGGAATGGTGGCCCCTATTTGGCTGAATGGGTGGTAACATTCACCCGAAACGATGGCAAATTTGCGGTGGATTCCGGAGGCGCAGATTGCCTCGGCATGAATCAGCGTCATCTCAATTCTGAAAGAGGCTCGCATGACAGTAGATTTTGAGCCGAGCGACGGAATCGTATTTCCCTTCCCCGTTGCCCAGAAAATGCGAAGTGCTGATTTCATGGCCGAGATCAAGGGCACGGTTGTGGAGAGCGCTTCTGTTGCCATCTGGTTCCTCGGCCAGAACTCATGGATATTGAAATCGGCTGAAGGGCACTTGATTGGCATCGACCCTTACCTCACAGATTGGTGTGGATCAAAGGATACTTGCATACGAGGGCCTAAGTCCCGACTTTTGCCTGTATTCATTGAGCCGGAAGATTTCGATGTCGACGTAGTGATCTTGACTCATAGTCATCCTGATCATTGCGATCCTTTTACGATGAGACGACTAGGGATCAAGAGCACAGCGTGCTTTCTAGTGCCATGGCATTGCATTGCGATACTGGAAGATGCTGGAATTCCTGCCAAAAACATTACTTTGCTTCATCCTGGTCAAAGCGAACAGGTTCTATCGGTCGAAGTGATAGGAACCTTCGCGCTTCCCACGGATGACACGGATTTGAATCATCTGGGGATCGTCGTAAAGTTTTCAAATGGCAAGACGTACTATAATTCCGGGGATACTGCTTATTGCGAGCTTCTCAATAGTGTTAAGAAGATGAAACCGGATTTCATGAGTATCTGCATCAATGGTGGATACCATAATCTCAGTCATTGGGAGGCGGCAGGAATTACTCCTGGGATCGGTCCGAAGACCGTTGCGCCAGCGCATTTCGATATGATGCCCCATAATGTCCAACCGCCTCACATGTTCAGGAAGTCGTTATGGGAACATGACAAGACCATCGAATATGTCAGAATTCCTTATTACAGCGTCCATTACTTCTAGTTCATATAGATGAACAAGTGAAACAAGGAATAATACATAGTGCAATCTAAAGCCCAGGTACCATGTCCATGAGTGACATGTCCCAAAAATCCATCACGGAGAAGATAAAGGAAGTCGGACTCCATTCGGCAGTCTTCGGTCTCGGGAGCGTGGCGCAAGTCGCTGCGCAGTTCATCCAGATTCCAATCCTCACTTCGGCCTTTCCAACCAAGACATTCGGCATCTATTCCTTGATCCAGATGTCCGCTACGATCGCGAGCGCGGTCTTGTATCTGGGAATGACCTCAGCAATGCCGAGGTCATACTTTGATTATCAAGATGAAAGGGATAGACGAGGGGTTTTTTCCACTGCATTCTATATTCTCCTTATCGGAGCATGCGTCCAGATTCTGGTTGGCATGGCTTTTGGCAGACAAATCTCCTTCCTACTGATGCGACACGATTCTTATGGCGGGGAGGTGGCCATTGCTCTGACTGGTGGAGCGATTTCATTCATAAACCAATACCTGTTCGTATACCTGAGATTCCAAAGGAAGTCCCTTCTTTCAGTGGCCCTGAGCATCGTGACGCTTCTTGGAACCATCGGTCTCACGATGATACTGTTGGAATTGAGGCCAGCTGGCATCTCGGCCCCGCTTATCGCGGTGCTAGCTTCTCAGGCTGCAGTGTTAGCCATTCTCCTGATCTCCTTTTCCCGTGGCGTCTTTACTATTCACATAATCCCACGAGAAATTCTCACACTCATCAAATTTGGGCTTCCGACCTTGCTGACGAGTGTAGCGGTGATGCTTATTGACTGGTCGGATCGCATCATAATCGAGCGCTACCTGTCTCTTGGCGATGTTGGGATATATTCCCTAGGAATCAAGCTCGGTTCCGTCGTCAATATCTTGTTGATTATCCCCTTCACTCAGATTTGGTCGGTTGTGATGATTGAGTATCGGAACGACACGAATTCCAGGGAGCTGTTCACCAAGATTACGTCCTATTTCTTCCTTGCTGGAACCTTCCTCATCACCTGCGCGGCTTTTTGGGGCTTCGACCTGCTTAAGCTAATCGTTAGAAACAAGGACTATTTGTCTAGCATGCCCATTATGATCCTTGCGGCTACAAGCCTCCTTGTCTACGGCTTGACGAATATCGTGTCGGCGGGACTGATTTACTCTCGCCGTATATCGATTTTCACCGCTGTCTATTTCATGGTGGCGGTATTGAAAATAGGCATGAACATGCTGACGATTCCTGCCTTTGGTATCATGGGGGCGGCAGGAGTCAACTTGGTAATCAGCTGCATAATTCCAGCAGCTATATATATATTCGCAAGAAAGGATTTTGTCATCGAATTCGACTGGCCCCGCCTGTTGAAGATGACTGGCTTTATCGCATTAGGACTGGGCTATGCCCTCCTCCCCCAATTCACTGGACGAACATCGTTGGCCATGAAGATTCCACTTTTTGTCCTCGTTCTTTGCGCATTGTTCTTCGCTGCAACGGCAAGCGACGAACGCAAAGTTCTAGAGAGAACGATTCGAAATATACGGACTCGAAACGCACAATAGCTGCACAGTCAAGGGCTTGATCTAGAAATGGAGGTTACGACAATGGGTTCTCTAGAGGAGGCTTTCACTTCGGACGCGAAGACGTTCGCAAAATCGTACTTCGCGTATCTTACCGAAATTCTAGCGAGGATCGATACTAGTGAAATTGAACGTTTTATCATGTGCCTTCTGGATGCTCGTGAAAGAGGTTCGATGGTCTTTTTTATCGGGAATGGAGGAAGCGCCGCGACTGCGAGCCATTTTGCCAACGATCTCTCGATCGGGACGAGGCCCAAAGGTAAGAAATTTCGGGTCATGAGCCTCACCGACAATCAATCGGTGATAACAGCAATAGCCAATGATTCCGGCTACGATAGAATATTTGCTGATCAGCTAGCTGTACTGGGGAAGGCCGGGGACGTGGTGGTAGGAATTTCGGCTTCGGGCAATTCTCCTAACCTTCTCGAGGCATTCGCCTTTGCGAAAAAGGCAGGAATCTTTACGATTGCTCTGACTGCCTTTGATGGCGGGAAGTTGAAACAGGTTGCGGATCAATGCGTCCACGTGCCAACTGGAATGAAGGAATACGGCCCGGCCGAGGATGCGCATATGATCCTAGACCACCTTGTGCACGGGTATTTGTATAGGATCATCCAAAGATGATTAAGAGGTTGATAAAAGAAATTGGTCGTACCATCATTAGGCGATTCAAAAACCAGATTAGGGGTATTGCGGACGAGTGTGACATCGCGCTCTTGTACGCACGCAAGCCCTACGGTCCGAACGTATTGTCTTTCGATGGCGGTATCGAGGACTATGGTCAGCGGGTACCGAAGACTGTCTTGTTTAACACTGGGAGCGGGAAAATTCATATTGGCGCTGAGACCGCTTTCGGTGACAATGTAATGGTTTTGACAGGAATGCACATGGATGTAGAAGAATCCTCTGCTAAAGGCCTACCGCTTCATACGCCACCCCGTGAGGGGCGGGACATCGATATCGGCAAGGGTTGTTTCATTGGGAGTGGTGCCATAATTGTTGGACCATGCAGAATCGGTGACTTTTGTGTCGTATCTGCGGGTGCGGTTGTGAGCGGTGATGTTGCGCCATACACGTTGGTTGCCGGCGTTCCTGCAAGGGCTATCAAGCGTTTCAAAGTTGACGGCCATGGAGGCGAAAATGCAAAAATATAAGGATGGCGTTATTGCCATTTTTCGCAATATTTTCATGGAAGCGCGCGATCTCGATGCCGCTGCCTTTCCCGGGCTGCACCGAAATGAGCTCACATCTTGGGACTCCTCCGCTCATCTCCTGCTTCTGACCTGTCTTGAGGAAGAATTCGGTGTCAAGCTTGATGACGACATTTCGGTGATGATCGATTCTTTCGACATGGCGGTGGCCGCAGTAATACCGGATGAAGCCTGAGTCCGCCAGGTTCATATGGGCAAGGAACTGTGATTGATCGGCGTTGATCTCGTTTTAGTCGAGTCCTTCCGATGCAAGGCCGAAGGCTTCCACGGCGTTGCCTTCCTTGCCCGCATCTTTTCAGATGATGAACTACGTTTGGTCGAATCTCTTACTGGGCTTGTGCGGGCCCGTTCTCTGGCTGGCCATTTTGCCGCCAAGGAGGCCGTGATAAAAGCCTCGATGGGTGCCTATAGCATTAGGGATCTACTTTGCATCAGACTCGTTCGCGAACCGCAGGGGACCATGCTCGCTGTGGTAGATAGGGGAGCCAGCGGTCCGCGGTGCTTCGAAGTTTCTATCAGTCATGACGGCGATTATGCCATTGCAGTCGCATTGGAAACCAAAAGATATCCAGAAATCTAGTTTTGCCGAAAGCCCACAGGGATCTATTGTTTTTCCAGGAGGGAGCAGATGGATGCGGCCATTCCCGCAGATTGGGACAGGAATAGCTTTCAGGTCGGACTAAAAGCTCGCTTCGATGTGCAAGCTAACCCTGAATTAGTGCAGTTTTTCTCGAACCTCAGTCAAGACTTCAATCCCTTGCACAACGACCGGATTTTCGCGACCTCGCTGGGATACAAGGATATCGTGGCGCATGGGGCCCTGCAGCAAGCTTTTGTAAGCCGGATGATCGGCATGCATCTTCCTGGAAGGCATTCTATCATTCATCGCCTTACATCACAGTACAGCATGCCTGTTATTGTCGGCGAAGCGCTCGCTGTCGAGGGCGAAGTAGTTGCATGGAAGCCTCGGGAAGCACTTGGAAAGGTGCGGGTTACTATTCGGAACTCACTTGGCCAACTCGTTTCGCTGACTGAGGTTGATATTGGGATGACCGGCCTCGAAGGTGCTGCCCCCAAGGCCCCTTGCGTCGATATGCTGCCGGAGACGAATACTGATATTCCCCTCGATGGTCTAGGGCCCATCCTCATTGTCGGTGCATCTAGTGGGCTTGCGAAGGTGGTCTTCGCCGGGAACTCGTGGAATGGACGGCGAATAATCAAGCTAGCACGAAGTGGTGATTTTGATATATTAGAAGATTTCGAAGCGTGGACATTTGATCGCTGGGATGCGATGCTGCGGGAAAAAGATCCCTTTGCGGTTGTTGTTTTTGCTTCTCTGCCTCCTGTCAAGGCCCGCGCTTCAGACCTTGATCTCGAGAGTTTCGCCCGGAACGCATATCTACATCTTGCACCTTTGCAGGCCTGTGCTCGGAGCGTTCGCGGGAATAGCGGCGGAAGGCTCAAGCGGATCGTCTCGATGGGATCTTATGGGTCCAGACACCTAGGCTCAGAGCGCGGTTACGAGGGTTACTCATATGCTAAGATGGTTGCCTCGTATTATTGCAGAGACCTGGCAATTGAGCTGGCATCTTTTGGAACTACGGTGAATATCATTGCGCCAGCGGAGTTACCTATCGGGATGAATATCGGTCTATCTGAAAAAACTATCGCCCTCATCAAGGCAAAGTCCCCAACTCGCGAAATGGTGAGCATTCGGCAGGTCGAGGCGGCCATGCGATGGTTGTTAAGTGAGGATGCCTCTTTTGTTTCAGGCCAGGAGCTAGTGATCGCCGGAGGACGGTCATGAGCACCGATCTGGCTTCAATGACACTAAATGCCGCCCTCAAGTTAAACATGGCACTTCAAGGGGTGAGTGAGGCAATGCCCGTATCCGTATTTAGAAACTATGGATACGACCAGTATCTCATTTTCTTGCGGGCTATGCTATCCGTGATGGGAGTTCCCGTCGTGACCTCGGTGAACGAGTTCGGAACCCTAGTAGCGGCATTGCATTCGGCAAAAATTGAGAAAGGGGCCGCCCTAGTCTTGCTTGATACAGACATCTTGGCTATTGGCCATTCTTTGCGGGACCCCGGTGCATTCGGGCGTTTCGATTCCGAAACTGCCCGAAAGCGGAGTGAAGAGCTTCTTAGGGCTTTGTCAGGCCTTGCCGAACGAACGAAGGGACTGATTATTGTTGAATTATTCGATATCGCGAAGGCTGAACTATCGGGTTCATTCAATTCACTTATGACCGACGAAAGGCGGGAACTTGTTGCCTTCCGCAATGATCTAGGAATGCTTATGGTATCTCACCCTAATCTCCAGATTTGTATTGGCCGTAGGCCTGTTGTAAATGAAGGGCGTTTTTTTGATACCGGTGAATTTTTGATTTCGGATGCGGCGCGCGATGCAGCGCGTGAGACTGCTGAAACGTTTGTGGCCATGATTCTTGAAGATGAGGGGCGCTTTGAGCCCAAGAAGCTCATCATTACCGACCTCGACAATACTTTATGGAATGGGATACTTGGTGACGATGGATATGAGGATTTGCGATTTGATGATTCACCAAAGGGTAAGTATTTCTATCTCTACCAGAAGTTTCTTTCCTCATTAGCTGCGCGTGGGATTATCCTTGCTGTATCGACTAAAAATTCTCCTGAGATAGTTGAAGAGGCTTTCGCGAAACTAAAAATGATTTGCAAAGCTGAGCTTTTTACGATAATTGAGGCAAGTTGGGAGCCAAAATCGCACGGGGTTGACAGGATACTCAGCACACTTAACCTGCTACCAAACTCTGCCATTTTTATTGATGATAATGAACTCGAGCTCGCCGAAGTGGCGGCACGCTTCCCCGAGATTGCAGCCTTCCATTTTGAGCCCGGTTTCTCTTCCCTCTTTTCGCTTATGGCTCAGATCGATGCACTTTGCAAGAGGCGTAGAAAAGTAACTGGGATCGAAGAACGGCGCACAAGCTATCGTTCTGTTGTAGAATTTAAACGGCAGACCACAGCGCAAATATCAGGTAAGGATGAAGTTGAGAGTTATCTAAAGGATCTTGGGATGAAGCTAGAGGTGGCAGTCGCATCAGCAGGTACAAAGGCGCGTGCCTTTGAGTTAGTCAATAAAACGAATCAATTTAATTTGAATGGACTTCGTTTGACACCCGAGGAATTCGAGGAGCGCTATAGCGAAGGAGCAGTCATTTTAGCTTCCTTGCACGATGATCATGCAGATTACGGAATCATTGCCTGCGCTATAGTACGGAATGCTAGAGAGAACATAATTCTCGACTCCGCAGTGCTTTCCTGCAGAGTCTTTTCTCGCAACATCGAAGATGCTTTCTTTCGGTTTCTTTTCACACACACAATGTCCGTTTCGGACAAACCGCTCATAATCCATTATCGCGAGACCCCCAAGAACGCGCCAGTTCGTTTCTTCTTCGAAAGGACAGGCATCATGCAAGAGGGTGCCTCTGGCGAAGGAAGCGAAATTCGCTACGATTCTAGTTCTTTTAAGCCTTGTGAATTTCTCGGAGAAATTGTTAGTTATATTCGGTAACCTGCGATGTTGGTATGTGATTGTGCAATTCAGGCTGCTTTTGAAGGACGAAGGAGAGGAAATATGAATATCGTTGGTATCATCCCGGCCAGGATGTCGGCCACAAGGTTTCCTAATAAACCCATGGCAAAGATCTCTGGTTTGCCTATGATCGCTCATGTGTATTACCGAAGCAAGATGAGCTCGGGGCTTGACGACGTATGGGTGGCGACCTGTGATCAGGAGATTGTGGACTATGTCACATCAATAGGCGGGAAGGCGATCATGACGGCTGATACCCATCAGCGGGCCTCGGATCGCTCCGCAGAGGCAATGGAGAAAATAGAAAAGCTAACAGGCAAAAAGATAGACTATGTCGCCATGATCCAGGGAGATGAGCCAATGCTCATGCCTGAAATGCTGGATGAATTAGTGCGGCCAGCTCGTGAAGGGCAGAACCCCGAGGTCGTCAATCTGATCTCCACGATCGACAGTGAGGAAGATTTCCTCGATCCTAATACTGTAAAGCTCGTGTTCGACAAGAAAATGAATGCGCTCTATCTATCGCGGGAAGCTATTCCATCGGGCAAGAAATACAAAGGCACTCTTCCAATGTGGAAGCAGCTTGGAATCATTCTATTTAGCCGCGCTTCGATGTTGCTTTTTCAAAACCTAGAACCGACTCCTCTTGAAGTCATAGAGTCTGTGGATATGAATCGCTTTCTCGAGCATGGGGTTAAAATCAAATTGGTGCCGACGCCCGTAAAGACCCAGGGGGTCGATACGCCATCGGATCTCGCCCGAGTCGAGGAGCGCATGAAGTCAGATACTCTCGTGAAGAAATATCTCAGGTAAGGAGAGCGGCTTGAAAGAATCAGACATAAGAGATCGGGACGTTCATAATAGGTATTTGGAATTAGTCAAAATCGACGCCGACAACTATTTTCGCAATCGATCCTCGTTCTCTATCATCACTTGCCCCGCCTGCGGTTCGGATGCGGTAGCTGGATCATTCGAGAAGGGTGGCTTCTCTTATGTCGAATGTTCGAAGTGCGAAACCTTATATAATAGTCCTAGGCCGGATTACGCGGGGCTCTCCAAGTTTTACGGCGAATCTCCTTCGACAAGCTTCTGGGTAAAGGAATTCTTCCTGCCAAAGGCTGAGGTAAGAAGACAGAAAATCTTCAGGCCCAGGGCAGAATACATAGCCTCGAAATTCCCGGAACTCAAAAAAGGACGCATCGGGGATGTTGGTGCCGGGTTTGGGTTGTTTCTATCTGAATTACGGCAACTATGGCCCGAAGCCGATATTCGGGCTATAGAACCATCGGTCGATATGGCCCGCATCATTCGGGAGAAGGGCTTTCCCGTTATCGAGTCAATGGTGGAAGATGTCCCCGTAGCCGAGGGTGGATTCGATCTTCTGACCTCATTCGAGCTATTCGAGCATCTCCACAATCCGTCTGCTGTGCTGATTAAAGTCGCGAGCTTGCTCAAGAAAGGCGGCTATTTTTATATTACAACCTTAAACGGATTGGGATTCGACATTCAGCTGTTCTGGGAAAGATCCAAGAGCGTTTCCCCTCCACATCATCTCAATTTTTTCAATCCTTCTTCCATGGAAATACTGCTTGATCGTTGTGGCTTTGAACTGGTCGAGGCTTCGACCCCCGGCGAGCTGGATTGGGATATCGTCGATGGCGCGTGGAAGAACGAAGGGATGGATCCGGGACGATTTTTCAAGACAGTCTCGAAGTATGGAACAGAGGAAGGCAAAAAGGCACTTCAGAGTTGGATTAAGGATAATCGCTTCAGCTCGCATATGCGCGTGATCGCGAGGAAGCGTTGATGTCCGAAACCAAGCTTCGTGTCGGGATAGCTGGCTATGGAGTGGTCGGGAAGCGACGCCACCAGTTCATCGACAAGCACCCCGATTTTCGGACTGTGGCCGTATGCGATCAGTCCTTTAGTGGAGACGGGATTCGAGACGATGGAGTGAGCTACTTTTCACATTATTCCAAAATGCTTGAATCAGGGCTCGATGTGCTTTTCGTCTGCGTCCCCAATTTCCTTGCCCCTGAGATCACCATCGCGGGGCTTGAGCATGGATTGCATGTGTTCTGCGAAAAGCCACCGGGGCGCAGCATCCGGGATGTGAGCGAAGTCATGCGCTGCGAGAAGGGTCATCCGGGCCTGAAGCTCAAATATGGATTCAATCATCGGTATCACGATTCCGTGATTGATGCGTTGAAGATAATCCAAGACGGGGAACTTGGCGAGATCCTCAATATGCGCGGGGTCTATGGCAAATCTCAGATTATATCATTCCAATCCGATTGGCGGACACGTTTCGCGGACGCAGGCGGCGGTATCCTACTAGATCAAGGTATCCATATGGTTGATCTGATGCGATTCTTTGCCGGCGAGTTTACCGATATAAAAAGCTTTATCTCCAACAGCTTTTGGAAACATGATGTCGAGGACAATGCATATGCGCTCATGCGCACTGCTGGGGGGGTAGTGGCGATGCTGCATTCCTCGGCTACGCAATGGCGGCACAGGTTTGAGCTTGAAATTGCGCTGAGCAGGGGCAGCATTACCTTGTCAGGCATTCTGTCCGGTTCCAAGAGCTATGGCGCAGAAACAATGAACGTGGCGTGGATGGCGGAGAATGGGACTGGAGATCCACGAGAAGTTCTTACTAAGTACAATACTGATCATTCTTGGTCGGATGAGATATTTGAGTTTGCGGACGCCATCAAACGCGGGACTCCGGTCGTTCATGGCTCTTCGCGTGATGCACTTAACACTATGAAGCTTGTTTTCGGCATCTATTGCGCGGATGAGGAATGGAGCGCTCCTCGAAAGCTCGATTCCAGTATCCCTGAAGATTTGATCCGGGAATTGTGAGGAGCTTATGCAAATAAACCGCAGGAGTTTGAAGGCGAGGATTCAAGCTGGTGAGCTGACCTTAGGTTCTTGGCTCTCTTTCGGCTTCACACCGGTGACCGAAATGATGGCAGACTGTGGGTTCGATTGGCTGGTGATAGACATGGAGCATACTGCCATCGATACTGGACAGATGCTGCAGATGATCCAGGTCATTGACTTGCATGGCGTCGTTCCACTTGTGCGCGTCGGCGACAATGACCCGCTCCTCATAAAGCGCGCGTTGGATTCCGGCGCCCATGGCGTAGTGGTGCCCATGGTGAATAACGCGGAGGACGCAAAAAGGGCAGTAGAATCGGCTTACTATCCTCCCAGGGGCAAGAGAGGCGTAGGGCTGAGTCGAGCCCAGGATTATGGAAGTGGTTTCAATGAGTACAAAGAGTGGGCAAGCGCATCTACTGTCGTCATAGTTCAAATCGAACATATTGAAGCCGTGCGCAACCTGCAATCCATCCTGACCGTCGATGGTGTCGATGGTTTCATTGTAGGCCCCTATGACCTGTCCGGGTCGCTCGGCTTACCTGGCCAGTTCGATCATCCGACCGTCAAGGCCGCTCTCGAAACGGTGAAGGATGCGATGAAGGGCGAGGGGGTGCGGGGCGGATATCATGTCGTCCAGTCGAACCACGAAAGCCTGAGAAGCAAGATTGCCGAGGGCTACAAATTCATTGCTTATGGCGACGACATGGTTCTCTTGCGAGAGAAGCTCGAGGATGAGAGAACCTTCCTCAAGCCAATTTTCAGAAATCGCACTTAAAGGTGGACGAAATGCAAAGCAAGCCGAAGATCCTCATCGGTCCCTCTTCCTTTGCCGAAAAGAACCGATCTCCTTGGATCGCGATTGAAAATGCGGGGTACGAGGTCTTGGACAACCCGCACAAGAGAAAGCTGACAAAAGACGAATTGCATACATTGCTGACGCCCGATGTGGCTGGCATTCTCGCCGGTCTCGAACCCTTGGATCGGGAGGTGCTCGCGCGCTCTTCTCTCAGGGTCGTTTCCCGCGTTGGCGCCGGTATGTCGAATGTTGACATTGTTGCCGCCAAGGAGCTGGGAATCGCCGTTCGCTCAACGCCCAACGGACCGACGGAATCGGTAGCGGAGCTGACGCTTGGCATGCTTCTTAGCCTCTTAAGGCTTGCTCCGCAAATGGACGGTCCTCTCCACAGAGGTGAGTGGGTGAAGAAGACCGGTTTGGAGCTCGCCGGCAAGACCGTGGCGCTAATAGGTTTTGGGCGCATAGGTAGGAGAGTGGCTGAGCTATTGGCTCCTTTTCGCGTCTCTTTGCTTATAGTAGATCCCTACGCAAGCGGAAGCTTTCCTGAAGGAAGCCGGCAAACCACTTTGGAGAAGGCGCTCCCATTTGCCGATATCGTTTCGCTCCACGCAAGCGGCGAATCGTGCATGCTCGGTCCAGACCAGTTCGCGCTCCTTAAAAATGGCGCCTTCGTGCTCAATGTCGCGCGCGGGGGTCTGATCGACGAAAACGAACTCGTGAATGGACTCTCCTCAGGAAAGGTAGCCGGGGCTTGGATAGACACCTTTGCGAAAGAGCCCTATTCTGGACCACTGTGCGGATTCTCGAATGTGATACTAACGCCACACGTGGGCTCGTACACCGCGGAGTGCCGTTTGGCGATGGAAACAGAGGCAGTGGAAAATCTTCTGGGCGTTCTTCGACAGGCGAAATAGCAAATCCTCATGGCATCGAACTATGATTTCTCGGGCAAGCGTGTACTGATTACCGGTGGCACGCGCGGGATAGGGGCCGCTCTTGTTCATGCTTTTCATGAGGCTGGTGGGCGAATACTATTAACGGGATCGGACCCACGAAAGCTGGAGGAACTCGAGCAATCGAATCGCGGAGCTGGGCTCACTAACATTGAATATCTCCATGCTGATTTCTCGATCCCAACATCTTTGGACACCTTCCTCAAGAATATTGAGAAAATGGAAGAATTGGATATCTGTGTCAACAACGCTGGCATGAATCGAAACAATCCTCTTCAAACCATCGAAACTTATGACCTCGACAGGATTCTCCAGATAAATCTCCGGGCACCGATGCTAATCTGCCGTTCCCTATGTCCCGTGATGTGCAAGAACCCTTCCGGTGGAAGGATCGTCAATGTAAGTTCGATTTGGGGACTGATCGCAAAGGCTGGGCGGAGTTCATATGGAGCTGCAAAGGCCGGTCTGGCCAGCTTCTCCCGCCATATCGCCGTCGATCTTGCCCCTCATAATATTCTGGTCAATACGGTCTCTCCCGGTTTCACGATGACTGAACTCACCGAAACAATGCTGACCAAAGATGAGATTGCCGAATTGGCAGCCCAAGTCCCACTCGGCCGGATCGCTGACCCCAGTGAAATCGCCAATGTAATACTCTTCCTCTGCAGTGACCTCAATACATTCATAACAGGGCACAATCTTGTAGTTGACGGGGGGTTTACCATTGTCTGATTCCTTATCGATCCAATCAATCTACAGGACATATACCGCCACGTTCATCGATGACTTCCGGACTGCCTTCCTCGAAGTCTTGCGACCAGGCGATGTGGTGATAACCGACCGAATCGTCAGAGAGATTAATGCCGATACATTCGCTTCTATTCCTTCCGACGTACGGACGATCGCTATTGATGCTAACGAGGAACAGAAGAGCTATGAGAGGCTTGCCTGGATCATCGAGTTGCTCATCGAGGGAGGATTTAAAAAGAACAATCGCCTCGTCGCGGTTGGCGGCGGCATCGTGCAAGACGTCACTGCCTTCATCGCGTCCATCCTCTATCGGGGCGTCGAGTGGATATTTTTCCCATCGACATTGCTTGCGCAATGCGATAGTTGCATAGGATCGAAAACCTCGATCAATTTCGGCAAATACAAGAACCAGATCGGGAACTTCTATCCCCCTTCTGAAATCCACATCTGTCCGGCCTTCCTGGACAGCTTGCCAGACATCGCGATCCGATCAGGCATCGGGGAAATGATCCACTATTTTCTTGTTGCCGGAGACACCGACTACCGGATGATTCGCTCGAGCTATCACGACTGCATGAAGGATCCCGCGATCATGCGTCGGCTCATCCTGAGAAGCCTCGAGATCAAGAAGTCATATATCGAGCGGGATGAATTCGACAAAGGACCTCGCCAGGTCTTCAACTATGGCCACTCCTTTGGGCATGCAATCGAGAGCGTCACTCAATACGCGGTTCCGCATGGGGTAGCGGTCAGTTTCGGAATGGATATCGCAAACTTTATTTCGGCGCGCCTCGGGCTTATTTCCGATACCCTGAGGGGCGAGGTACGCGAGTTGCTGGTCTGGAACTGGCAAGGGAGCAGCGTTGACGGACTCGATGTCCGCGCTTTCGAAAAAGCTCTTTCGAAAGACAAAAAAAATGTAGGAAACGAGCTAAGGGTCATTCTCACGAAAGGTTTGGGAGATATGTTCAAGAGTCCACTTCCGCTCGATTCGAAAACCTCTTCTTGGTTTGATGAGTGGTTTCGTGATTGGAGGAATGCGTGATATTCGGCAGACTCGAACATTGGAGTGATAATGTCTCTGGGCCAATTTGGCAAAGGGCCTTCGAACATATCCTCTCGTTGGGACCCGATTCGCCCGAGGGCATTACCGAGCTTATGGGCAAGGATATGTATGCGCGCATCATGAGCTACGACACCGGACCGATCGACGCGACCAAGCTTGAGGCGCACAGAAGTTACATTGATATTCAATACTCGCTTGTCAACGGGGAGCGCATAGATTGGTTCCCTCTCGAAGAATTGGTACCTATAGATGAGTATAATCCCGAAAAGGATGCGCGACATTATTCAAGGTTGGGATTTTGTCCCCTTTCATCTTGCGTGCAAAACGGTACATTCGCCATTTTCTTCCCCGAAGATGGTCATATGCCGAAACTAGTCGTCGATCAACCGAGGCGGGTGAAAAAGGTCGTTGTCAAGGTGAAGAGTAGTCTGATAGTCGCTTCAAATGCTCAGCAATTGGGCAAGAACCGCTTGTTAGCAAGGGGCAGTGACCAACCATTTGCGAATGATAATCTAGCGGATTGGGATATAGATGATGATTAAGGACTTAGGCACATCTTTTTTGTTCCTCAAGAGGCAAGATAAATGGTGAGACTATCGCGGTCAATCGTGGGAGAACGTGAAGCAGCAGCAGTTTCAAGGGTGCTGATTGAAGATGGATACTTGGGAATGGGAAAAGAGGTGCAAGCCTTTGAAAGTGATATTGCGACTTATCTTGGAGTCAAGCCTGCTAACGTTGCTTGTGTTAATTCAGGGACAGCTGCGGTTCATCTGGCCGTCCAGGCAGTTTTGCATCCTGGTGAAAAAATACTAGTGCAATCTTTGACTTTTGTCGCAACGTATCAAGCTATCGCCGCCGCCGGAGCCGTCCCTGTGGCATGCGAGATTCGACCTGAGACGGCCTGTATGGACTTGCTTGATGCAGAAAGGCGAATGACGACAGACTGTAAAGCGATCATGCCTGTTCATTACGCGTCCAACCCCGCTTACATTGACGAAATATACGCTTTCGCCAAGGCAAACGGACTTCGCGTGGTCGAGGATGCCGCGCATGCGTTTGGATGCACTCACAATGGACGAAAAATTGGAAGCTTCGGAGATGTAGCCTGTTTCAGTTTCGACGGAATCAAAAATATAACTTGCGGAGAAGGCGGATGTGTCGTGAGTAAGGATGAGGACGTCATGCGCCTCGTTAAGGATGCGCGGCTCTTGGGCGTTGAGAACGACACAGAAAAAAGGTATAGCGGGAAGCGCAGTTGGGATTTCGACGTCAGCCGGGCCGGCTATCGCTTCCATATGAGCAATATCAATGCGGCGATTGGGCGAGTCCAGTTGAGCCGGCTTGACTCTGAATTCGCGCCGAAGCGTGTGGGTCTGGCAAGGTTGTACCGACGGGAGCTTGCTTCCGTTAATGGTCTATGCTTGCTCGAAACCGATCTCGGCCCCGTCGTCCCCCACCTCCAGCCAATAAGGGTGCTGGGCGGACGAAGGGACGATCTCAGGGCCCACCTTGAGGATAAGGGTATACAGACTGGCATCCACTATAAGCCAAATCATCTGCTTAGCTATTTTGGAGGAGGTTCCAGGAGCATGCCGGTGACGGAGAAGGTCTTCGGCGAATTACTGTCGCTGCCGCTACATCCGGGCCTTAGCGAGGACGATGTCGTTGGGATTTGCCGCGAGATCACCTCATTTCTAAAAAGCTAGAGCCTAGCCTAGCTGCACCGGAGAATACTTGATGATAGACAGGATTATTGATCTGTCCGGTTATATGTTCTCAGGGAAGTCAGCTGTCAGCGATCTGCTGAGAGAATTCGAGGGATTCCACATCCCCAACTATCGATCTGAGTTCGACCTCCTCCGCATCGGTGGTGGTCTCATCGATCTCAAGAACGCAGTCCTTGACTGGTCACCCGTGAGGTCCTACGCCGCATTCCTCAGGTTCAAACGGTTGGTAAAGCAGATTGCGGGCACGCCTCGCTTTCCCCGAAAGCTGTTCGAGACCGGATGGGGATACGATAAGATCTATCCGAATATTCTCTCTGCATTGGATCGTTTCTCGCAGAATATCACGGAGCTGGAATGGCAAACCCCCTGGCCATACGAGGATCTTAACGACGGGGCAGTGGAGACCTTGGTTCGAAAGCTTCGCTCGAAGTCTAGAAAGTACGATAATAGGGCTTATGCTTTGCTCTCCTCCGACAAGTTCATGCGCGCAGCCCAGGAGTTCGTTCAGGAGCTGCTCTGGTACGGGGTCGATAGGCAACAATACCATTCGGTAGTAGTGCACAATGCACTCGAGCCGTTTAGCCCCGAAAAGAATCTTGACCTACTAGGCGAGAATGCAAAATGCATCGTTGTAGATAGAGATCCTCGAGATATTTATGCTACGGCTGTGACCAGCCAAGTCGGATTTAACGATAACTTGGAGTTCTATAGACGGATTGCCGGTGCGCAGGATGTAGACGTATTTATTAAACGGTTTTCCATTTATCGGAATAATACGAATGGATCAGAACCCAGAATACTAAGGCTTCGTTTCGAAGAACTCCTGTTCGATTACGAAGAAACCATTGGAAAGATAAGAGCGTACTTGGGTATACCGGCGTCTGATCATAAAGATAGAGGGAAGTATTTCCAAATAGAAAAATCCAAATCGAATTGCGGACTTTGGAAGGATTGCAATTTGTCCCGGTTCGAGGCAGATTTTATGAAGATTCATGAAAGATGCGGCCCCTGAACGAAATCGTTTGGGAAGTAGCCGATTGTTCGTACCGCTATTTCTTTACGGGCAAGCTGTGCTGATCTGGAAACGCAGGCTGATAGCTTTCACTATGGCCGTGATAGGGAGGTCGAGTCGTGCCCGCCAGAACTCCGCATCGTATCGTGCCATTCGTTCTTCCTCCGGCGACCAGATTGTTTGTTAGCATCTTCATTTCCCTGGAAACGCCAAGTAGCACTCCCGGATTTCGCCAAGTCGTCTTTCTGAGCAGATAGGGTTCCAGGACTTACGGCCATGGCTGCCAATCGGCTGCTAATAGCGATAAGGGGTAATGAATTGGCTCGAACGGCTACTTCAGGTTGCAAGAACTTCAGCAGGCAGGCCTGACGGCGAAAGCCGGGAATCCCTCTTGGCGAAAGTCGGGAAGCCTATGTGGCGAAATCCGGGAATTTTGCTTGATAGAAAACAGACCAGATTCGCGTCGGAGAGCAAGTCACTCAATGCGGCGTTGTTTTGACGTTTACTTTACTTTGGAGAGCTGGTTATACTGTTCTTTCTTCACACGAAAGTCTGAAGAGCTAGATAAGTGTTTATGATCGTTTCAATTTCCTCCTTTTCGCTGTCTTGTGTATCCATGAAGGCAATCAGGATGGCTAAGCTGTGCATGTTCGATAAGTCTCTGTCCAGATGAGTATGATCTGCCTTTGGAGCCCCGCAAAGGGCTCCAAAGGGTCATTTCACCTTCACGGTTTTTTTCAGGGAAATCCAGACGGGTTAACACAGTAGGAATGTCCAGGGGGCAGAACTATGAGCAAAGATGAATTTTACCGAAATCTCGAAGAGCTCATGGAGCTTGACACAGGCACCATCAAGGGCGGTGAGGAGCTTCGGTCTCTAGGCGATTGGAATTCACTGACTATCTTGTCCTTTATTGCTTTCGCCGACGCAGCTTTGGGCCTGTCATTAAATCCGGACGACCTCAAAAGGTCAAAAAGCGTTGAAGATCTTGCATGTTTAATTGAGCCTAAGATAAGTCAATAGGAAACATATAAGATATGTTTGAAAATTTGGCTCGCATGTTTTCGCTTGAAAATAGACGAATATTGGTAACCGGAGCTTCATCAGGTATTGGTAAGGCGACAGCCAAAATATTGAGCAGCGCGGGAGCCCGGGTGGTCCTTTCAGGAAGGGATGAAGGGAGATTGCAGGAAGTCTTTTCGGGATTGAGCGGAAATGGTCATTTGATTTCGCCTTATGATTTGACAAATCTTGGTGGCCTAAATGATTGGATGAAGAAAATAGCCGCCGATGGAATGCTTTCAGGATTAGTTCATTGTGCGGGAATTTCGAAAACATTGCCCATCCAAGCGATTTCTCCAATGAGTTTTAGCAACTTTCTTTCGGTTAACACTACCTCAGCTTTTGCGCTTATGAGGGCATTTAGGCAAAAAACAGTCCATTCAATTCGATCCTCGGCGGTACTCATAGGGTCAATAATGGGAATGCGAGGACAAGGCGGATTATCTGCATATGGTGCAAGCAAGGCAGCGATTATAGGATTGACGAAGAATCTTGCAGTCGAATTAGCTCACGAGAATATTAGGGTGAATTGTATTTCTCCTGGGTTTGTAAACACCGAAATGACGCAAAGGGAATGGGCGAAATTATCAAAGGAACAAATGGAAAAAATTGAATCCGCACATTTGCTTGGTGTAGGGAACCCAGAAGACGTTGGATATGCAATCATGTTCTTGCTGTCTGATGCTGCAAAATGGATTACGGGATCAAATATGGTCGTCGATGGTGGTGCATCATCTTCATTCTAATTTTCAACGGGGTAAAGCAAAATGGCAGCAAAAATAGCGGAGATTGAGTACTATTTACCCGAAAAAGAAGTGACGAACGAGGAAATAGCAAAAGAATTTCCGCAATGGACAGTCGAGAAGATATATGCGAAGACAGGAATAATGAGCCGACATGTTTCTGCCCAGAATGAATTCGCTTCTGATTTAGCCGTAAAAGCTGCAAATAAGTTGTTTGAGAAAGGATCGGTTAATCGGGAAGAGATTGAATTCATTCTGTATTGCACTCAAAGTCCAGATTACTATTTGCCAACGACCGCATGCCTGATTCAGGAAAGGTTGGGGCTTCGGACCTCTTGTGGAGCGCTTGATTTCAATCTTGGATGTTCCGGATTCGTCTATGGATTGTCCCTTGCAAAAGGATTATTGGAGTCAGAGTCATGCCGAAATGTCCTGCTAATTACTTCCGAAACCTATACAAAATTTATAAATGCGAAGGACAGAAGCGTAAGAACTCTTTTTGGAGATGGCGCGGCTGCAACATATATTGTTAATACAGAGGAGGGCCGTAATGCTATCGGACCTTTTATCTTCGGCACGGATGGGCGCGGAGGCAAGAATCTAATAGTCCCAGCAGGCGGAGTCAGGCTTCCTAGAAGCCAGGAAACTAATGTCGAGCATGAGGATGATAGCGGAAATATTCGATCTGACGACAATTTATTCATGGCAGGTCCGGAGATATTCACTTTTACCCTCTCCTCGGTACCACGCGCCATCAATTCACTATTGGAAAAAACCGGATATTCGCTAGATGATATCGATCTATTTGTTTTTCATCAAGCGAACAAGTTCATGATTGAGACCCTCCGTGTAAAATGCAAGATTCCAGCAAATAAATTTATCATAGACATGGAAAGAGTAGGGAATACGGTTTCCGCGACAATTCCTATTGCTTTGAAGGGCGCGATTGAATCTGGCAAGCTGACAAAGGGCATGAAAATTATGGTGGCAGGATTTGGCGTCGGCTATTCATGGGCGGTTGCTATTATAGAATGGTAGCTGCGAGATCTAGGAAAATATAATGAACTATCTTGGGAAATACAGCAACTTGCGGCTAGTAGTCGAGGATGATGCGAGTGCAATCCTTGCACTGCGATTGGACGCACGATTGAACAAATACCTATCTTGCACCAACGCGAATATTGATGAACAAATAAAATGGATTAGAGCTTATAAAAAGAGAGAGAATGATGGAAGAGAATTCTATTTCGCAATCGAAGATCTGCCTGGAAATATGTTAGGTACTATTCGGCTTTATAATATTGATAAGAGAAGCTCAACATTTACGATTGGGAGTTGGATTATGCGTCAAGGTTCGGACCCTCGGTCTGGCGTTGAGGCATTGCTAGCTGCTGAACGATACGCCTATTTGCAAATCGGTCTTTACCTCAATCATTTTGATGTTAGAAGGGCGAATAAGACTGTCCTAAAATTCCACGAACAAATGGGCGCTCAAATCGTAGATGAAGACGCGGATAATCTATATCTTATACTAGATAAGGCTTCATTTTTGACATATTTGGCGTCAAGCAGGTTAAAGATAGAGATAGGAACATTTTATGCATAGAAGCATTTTGCGGAAGATCAGCGGAAATAGATATCCAGAATCGCGTCGTCTCTATATAGCCCAATGTGGCTATGTTGACGGATGATGCTATGATAGGAATTGATTTGGTATTTTTACCACGATTTAGAAATATTTTAATGGGGCGGTTCGGGGAAAAGTTTTGCAAACTTATCTATACGAAAAGCGAATTAGAATCAGCCGCTCCTTTATGCCAAAACGAAAGAATTCGATTTCTTGCGGGAAGGTTTGCGGCTAAAGAATCAGCAATAAAGGCATCCATGGGAAAATTGAGCTTGAAATCTATCGGGAAGATGGAAGTCAGGCAGCAAACAGCCGGGAATATTGAGATCTTTCTAATAGGAGAAAAAATGATTAATAAATTTGGAGATGCATCCATTAGTCATGATGAAGACAATGTTGTGGCAGTTGTAATTAGAGATGCCAATTCTTCATGTTGAAAGGTTGATAAATATGAACGTAAACGTCAAGAAATTTAAAGTTAGAGGTGATGATCGCGGCTCATTGATCGCCGTGGAAGGGAATAAAGATATTCCCTTCGACATCAAGCGTGTTTATTACATCTTTGGAACAAAAGAAGGTGTTGTCAGAGGACTGCACGCCCATAAGAAGCTTAGGCAAATCCTAATTTGTGTTTCGGGTTCATGTAATATTCTGCTCGATGATGGAAAGGAACGTCAGGAAGTCTCACTGGAAGATGCATCTCTTGGTCTTGAGATAGGCCCTGGCATTTGGCATGAAATGAAAGATTTCTCGATGGATGCGGTATTGCTGGTTCTCGCAAGCGAACATTATGACGAATCGGACTATATAAGGGACTACAAGACCTTTCTAGCCACCGTCGGCTCTAAAAGTAGTTGAGGTAACTATGGTACCCTTTCTTTCGTTGACCGATGTTACGCAATCTTTTCAGCCAGAGCTCGACCAAGCTGTTCTCCGCGCAGTGCACAGCGGTTGGTACATTCATGGTGCAGAGGTCAAGGCATTCGAACATGACTATGCAGCCTACTGCGGTGTCAAGCACTGCATAGGGGTCGCGAACGGTCTCGATGCCCTAATCCTAATTTTTAGAGCCTATATTGAACAAGGATTGTTGCGGACTGGAGACGAGGTAATTGTCCCCGCGAATACCTATATTGCTTCGATATTGTCGGTCACCGCAAACGGCCTCGTCCCCGTGCTGGTCGAACCCCAGTTGAGGACCTATCTCCTCGATCCTGCATGCATTGAGGCCGAGATCACCTCGCGGACCAAGGCTATCATGCCGGTCCATCTATATGGGCAGTTGTGCGATATGGATGAGATCAACCGGATCGCCATCCGCCATGGATTGCTTGTCGTGGAGGATTCGGCGCAGTCACATGGCGCGCGCAAGGACGAAAAACTGGCCGGCAGTCTCGGCAATGCCTCCGGCTTTAGTTTTTATCCCGGCAAAAACCTGGGGGCGCTTGGCGATGCCGGGGCTGTGACGACTGACGACGATGAGCTCGCGACAGTCGTTCGGCAGGTTGCAAATTATGGTTCTATCAAAAAATATGTCAATAAATACAAAGGTGTCAATTCTCGTCTTGATGAAATACAGGCTGCGGTTCTTGGCGTTAAATTGAATCGTTTGGACAGCGACAACGAAAGAAGACGAACCATTGCAAGGCGCTATGTCGAGGGGATCTCCAATCCGGAAATCGTTCTACCTGAAGGAGTGGATCGGCCTTCGCATGTTATCCATGTCTTTGCCGTACTGTGTCAGCATAGGGATGGCCTTGCAAGACACCTTGAGAGTTGTGGAATTCAGACATTGATCCACTATCCAATCCCCCCCCATAAACAGGAAGCCTATCGAGATTGGAAAAATTATAGCTTTCCGATTGCCGAGAGGATTCACCGCGAAGAACTCAGCCTTCCCATGAGCCCGGTTCTCAAGGATGACGAGGTTGACAGGGTGATTGAGTGTGTTAACTCCTTTTCATCACGCGGATAAGAGTCCAAGACTTGGGATGGAATATTGCTATAGTGTGGCGAACGTCCTATATCACTGCATAGTTTAGTGGGCTGAATGTAATTTCTCGGCTTTGGCGGATGGGCGTTCGAGAAAGCATTATGCGCGCTGGTGGGAAGTCTAGAAATGAGTCGTAGAAACATAATATTATATTTCCCATATATGAAGGTTGGAGGAGTTTCTCTGCTTTTCCTGAGGCTTGCTAAGGTGCTCAGAGAGGAGAACAACGTCTATATTGTCGATTTCGCTGATGGATATATGGGGTCAAGAACCCCTGAGGGTGTGCATTTCATCGACTTCAAAAGAGTTCAATCTTATCCTGAAAATGCAATAGTTATCATTCAATCAGCAATTCCTTGGACCTTTCCGGATGCGGACAAATTTAATCCCAACACTCGTATATTATTCTGGAATCTGCATCCTAACAATCTGTACCCGTATATCTTTTCAACATTTTCGACGAATAGCACCAAACGATTCTTTAGCCGGTTGTTGTTGCCCCTATCCATTCTGCGCAAGAGAAAACTTGCTATGTCGATTGAATATCTAATTTCAAAGAATAGTCTGTCATTCATGGACAAAGAAAATTATACCAAGACCCAAGAATATTACCCTAATCTAAATATTCCGATGCAGTTGCTTCCAGTGATGACAGAACAAGTCGAAAAGATTGACCTGGTTGGCCCTCGCGATCCACTGCGGTGCTGTTGGGTCGGTCGAATTGCCGATTTCAAAGTATATGTTCTAGAACACCTACTCAAGAGATTGAACGAAGAATCAACGTTTGCAGGAAGAATCGTATTTACAGTAATCGGACAAGGGGATTACATCAATTGGCTAAAGGAAGCGGTTTCGCGATTTCGAAATATCGATATCGTGTACATAGATGAGCTTAGCCCTGAGCACTTGGGCGAATATTATAAAAGTAAGGTTGATGTTCTGTTTGCTATGGGAACGAGCGCGATTGAAGGTGCCAGCCGAGGTATTCCGACTTTCCTGCTCGACTATTCGTATGGTTATATAAACAGAACGTATAAATTCAGCTACATCTACTCAGCTGATGGTTATTGCTTGGGAAGGGAAATCGATGACTCCATGTATGAAGCTGAATCTACGCTGGGTGAAAAACTGAAGGCGCTAGGCTCAGATTTTCAGAATATTTCACAGGCTTGCTACGATTATTGGTTAGGCAATTTTTCTCCCGAAGCTGTCAAAGATAAATTCCTTTCTTGCATTGATGACTCGGGGGCAACGATTGGGGAAATGCGGACGAAAGGCTTTCTGGAATCCGATTTCATTTCCTATCATCTTAAGAAATTTCGCTATTCCTTTTCAAAAAGGGAGTCGCATTCGGGATTTAAGGATTATTAAGATTTCAAAATATCAACGTAAAGGCATTATGGAGGGCGGTGTAGTGGGTAAGTTACGGATATTTGAGGGCAAAAGGGTGCTTGTCACCGGAAACACGGGTTTCAAAGGATCATGGCTTGTCGAATGGTTGCTTCATCTCAAAGCGGATGTTATTGGATTTGCAAATGATATTCCTTCAAATCCTTCTCATTTTGCAATTTCTGGCATGGAAGGGCGCATACATCAGACCTGGGGTGATGTTAGAAAATTCCATGAAATCCATGAGCTAATTGCAAAAAATAAACCAGATTTCGTTTTCCATCTCGCTGCGCAGGCACTCGTCAAGAAATCATATTTGGAACCCAGGTCGACATTTGAGACGAACGTACTAGGCACGCTTAATGTCTTGGATTCGCTTAGGATATGCAATGAACGATGTACAGCGGTAATCATCACCAGCGACAAATGCTACGACAATATTGAACAGGAATGGGGTTATAGAGAGAACGACCAGCTGGGCGGAAAGGACCCGTACAGCGGCTCCAAAGGAGCCGCGGAACTAGTAATTAGGAGTTATGCTGCCTCATATTTCAAGAAGCAAACATCGAATATTAGGATCGGAATCGGAAGGGCGGGAAACGTCATAGGAGGTGGTGATTGGGCGGCGGATCGGATAGTGCCGGACGCTGTTCGGGCATGGGGGCATGGAGACATTCTCGATATAAGGAGTCCGAACTCGACTCGCCCTTGGCAACTTGTGCTCGAACCGCTTAGCGGTTATCTTAACCTTGCTGTATGTTTGGAAGAGAATCCGGCACTTAATGGCGAAGCATTCAATTTCGGACCTGCAGCCGAACAGAATAAGACCGTCAAAGATCTATTGGACGAGATGGGGCGACACTGGCCTGATGCACATTGGCGGGATATATCCGATAAGACCGCTAACTACGAAGCAGGATTGCTTAAGCTCAATTGCGATAAGGCGCTAAGCCGACTTGGATGGAAGCCGACTTTGAAGTTCGAGGAAACAGTAAAAATGACTTCAGACTGGTACAAAAAGTACTATATAGCTGACGATGCTGCATCTAGCGATGGTATCCATGCCTTAAGCGTAGGGCAAATAGCTGAGTATGAGGGGCTCGCGAAACAAAGGGGCGTCACATGGGCATTATAAACACATCTGTCGATGGAGTACTAATGACGAATTTAAAACGAATCGACGTCGCGGGAGGTGACATTTTTCATGCAATGAAAGCATCGAGTCAAGGATATTGTGGCTTCGGTGAAGCGTATTTTACCACGATAACTCCCGGTTCAATAAAGTCATGGAAACAACATTTTTCGATGACGTTGAATCTAGTGGTCATATCTGGAAAGGTTAAATTTGTGCTTTTTGACGATAGAGACGGATCATGCACGAAGTCCATGTATCAAACTGTTCTGCTCGGCCCGAGTACGGAATATGGTCGCCTGACTGTACCCCCACTAGTTTGGATGGCCTTCCAGTGTGTAGGCCAAGAGCTAGGAATAATCCTCAACATCGCTAATATCGAACACTTGCCAAGCGAAGCGGCAAGGAAAGATATTTATGAGATTCCCTACAATTGGAGCGCGGAATGAAGGCAGTGATTCTCGCGGGCGGCTTTGGAACTCGACTTGCCGAGATGACCGAAATGATTCCGAAGCCGATGGTCACAATAGGCGGTCATCCGATCCTATGGCACATCATGGCACGTTATGCGCATTATGGAATAAGCGACTTCATTATTGCTTTAGGGTACAAGGCTTCAGTAGTGAAGGAATATTTTTTAAAGCACTACGCTTTGAACTCTGATTTCCAGGTGGACTTGGCATCTGGCCAAATCAACTATCTTTCTTCCAGTCCGGGCAAATGGAAGGTGACCCTAATTGATACAGGCGAAAAGACCATGACGGGAGGGAGGCTAGCCAGGCTCAAGGATCAATTAAGCGAAGACACTTTCATGGTGACATATGGAGATGGCGTTGCGAATATTGACATAAGCAAGTTGTTGGAATTCCATCAAGCTCATGGCAGGACCGCAACGATCACCGCGGTACATCCCAGTGCCCGGTTTGGGGAGTTGGAGATCGACGCTGATAGTAACATCGTACGATCCTTCAAGGAGAAGCCCCAGCTCAGGCAAGGCTGGATAAATGGTGGCTTCTTTGTGTTTGAACGGAAGTTCCTCGATCTTATAGAGGGTGATGAGACCATTCTTGAAAAGCAGCCGCTCGAGACCGTTAGTGAACTCGGAGATCTAATGGCATATCGGCATGAAGGATTCTGGCAATGCATGGATACAATGCGAGATAGAACTTACCTTGAGGAATTGTGGGGGACCGGGGAAGCTCCATGGAACGCGTATTGACTGCGAGACGGGGAGCAGAAATGCCGAGACCCGAAATTAATGACTTCAAGCCATTCATAAGCATCGTAATTAATTGCTACAATGGCGAGAAGTTCTTGAAAGAGGCGCTTGAGAGCGTGATATGCCAAACATATGATAAATGGGAAGTCATCTTTTGGGACAATCAATCAACTGATGGAAGCCGCTCGATCTTCGAAAGCTATAAGGATGTGAGGTTTCGGTATTTCATCGCCCCGAATCACACACCGCTGGGCGAGGCTCGCAATGCTGCGTGTAGAATGGCAATGGGCGAGTGGTTCGCCTTTTTAGATTGCGATGACGTTTGGGTTGATCGAAAGCTAGAGCTTCAAATCGAAATAATCGCAAAATCAAGTCCGCGAATCGGCTTGATTTATTCCCCTTTTTCGATAATATCTGAAAATAAAGATGACAATAGAATCAAGAAGATGCGGCGAGATTTTTCTCTGCTTAGCGCCAAGCCGCACGAAGAAAGTTACATCTTTAACGCCTTGCTAGAGAGAAACTATATAGTTTTTTCGAGCATATTAATTCGAGGGCGTATCTTCATGGAAATCGGAGGGATCGACACAACCCTTGTTCAAAATGAGGATTATGAGTTGCTGTTGAAAGCAAGTCAGGCGTGCACCGCGGCCTGCATAAATATTGCGGCAGTAAAATACAGAATCCATTTATCTAACAATACGCATGCAAATTATGACGCCGGGTACATGGAAAATTTTGCAATATTAGAGAAATTGCCGCAGACAAAGCCAGTAAGAGAAGCCCTCACTCGAAATTACCTGCGATTTGCGGTCTTCAGTGTTTTAAGGCGTGATCTTGTTAAATCCCTCTTGATTATCTATAGACATTTTTCGATTCGCGAGATTGTTCGGATTATAATGCAATGGTTCTTGCGCAGATTTGTGTCCTGGATTCCCGTGAATTCATACCTAGATCGTTAGCTAATTCAATATTATGCTTATCTTTATCGCTTCCGATCAGATTCCAATTTGGTATAATATATACCTAGAGTCAATATTTCAAGTATTTACTGTATAAGGAATAAAATCGCAATGCATAATTTTTCTGGAATCCGGGTTCATAGAAGCCGATGGGGTTGCTATCTTTTGCTCTTTAAAATAGAAAAGCTGTACGAAAAGATGAGGCTGGCCTTCCGTGATCCCACTGTCCTCTTCAGCAAAAGTATTTGGTTTTTTCAAACTAACTGCAGATGATCTGTTCCCATAACTCTCTCTCGGCTAAATCCAAATGCTGCCGATAGCGTAGAATCGGACCTTATGGAAATCTAGGCGCCATGTATTCTGACTCGGGAGTGATTACCTAATGCTCAAAGTTACGATCGATTGTGTTATCGTAATATATAAATATAAGTATTATGAACTCTTAGGTGCTATCGCGAGCATCAAATCGCAGGTGCGCGATGTGTATGTGATCAACAACGGAGGAGCTGAAGCTTGCTTGTCTGCTGGTAATGTCCATGAAGTTCTTCTTGCTAATAACCACGGTATAGGGAAGGGGCTTAATGTTGGTATCGCAATGGCGCTTGAAAAAGGTGCTAATTATGTGGTGATAAGCGACCAGGACACTCTATATCCAGGTGATTATGTGGAGAAGTTGCTCAAGTGCTACGAGGCGATGGGAATCTCGATCGCTGCAGTCGGACCAATGATTTTCGACCGGCGGAAAGATTCCTATCGACCGATTATGGTAACGAAATTTCGCTCCGTAAATCGCAACGAGGGCATAGAGTGCCTCCATGTTGCTCATACAATGTCGTCTGGTATGATGCTTGACGCAAAAGCCATTGAAACGGTTGGGCTAATGCGCGAGGATTTATTTATTGATTATGTCGATTACGAATGGTGTTGGAGGGCACAGTCGAGGGGATTCAGCATTATAATTAGTTCGGATACTGCGGTAGACCATGTGCTCGGTGATAGAATGATGGTTGTTTTCGGGCGTAAATACATCCTAAGGAACCCAACGAGATACTACTATACAATTCGCAATGGATTATATCTCGTAGTCGGTTCCGGGCTGCTCAAATGGCATGAACAGGTACTCATGATGAGGACGGTTGCAATAATGATAGCTGGCATTTTGCTTTTCGATAAATCCAAATCCAAAAATGTAAAGATGATTTGCTTAGCTATCATAGACGGGCTGCGCAAGAAGCTAGGTGAGCGGCAAATATGATCAAAGTGGCGATAATTGGGACAGCAGGCATTCCGGCGCGGTATGGCGGCTTCGAGACCCTAGCTGAGAATCTTGTTGTTCATCAATCTGATGAAGTCTGCTACACAATATTCTGCCATTCTAAGCTCTATCCTAAAAGGGAGACAAACTACCTCAAGGCGAAGATTAAATATCTCCCTATTAACGCGAATGGCATAAGCAGTATTCTATATGATTTGGTATCCGAGTTACAAGCACTAGATGCGGATGTCCTGCTCGTTCTCGGCATCTCAGCATCACTGTTCTTGCCATTCATAAAGCTATTCTTCAAAAAGAAGATAATCACTAATCTGGATGGACTGGAATGGAAGCGCCAGAAATGGGGACGGGCTTCTAAGGTCTTTCTACGACTAAGCGAAGCCTCTGCTGTACGGCATTCGAATACGGTTATCGCTGACAATGCTGCGATTGTGCGACATATAGCAAATGAATATCGGAGGAAGGCGAAGCTTATTGAGTATGGTTTTGCGCTCCCTTCGCCAGGGTATAAGGACGCGAAGGCCGAAAAGGGTGCAAATAAGAACGCGCTCTGCATTTGCCGGATAGAACCGGAGAACAATATTCAGGCTGTACTATTAGCTTTCGCTAGACTCGAAGATTGGACTATTACCATTTATGGAAATTGGAATGCTAGCGTGTATGGTAGGTCCCTAAAGGATGAGTATGAAAAACGCGAAGGATGCTACCTAAGGAATCCAGAATACAGCAAATCGATTTTGGAAAATGCTCGGGCTGACTCGATCATCTACATTCATGGACACAGTGCCGGTGGAACGAACCCATCACTTGTCGAGGCTATGGGATATGGAATGCCAATACTAGCATTCGATTGCGAGTATAACCGAGAAACAACGGAACATAAGGCCCTATATTGGGACAGTTCGGATCAATTACGGCAACTATTGCGGGAAATTGACAACGATGCTCTTGATTCGATGTCTTTGGTTATGGAAGAAATAGCTAATAGGCGATACCAATGGGCCTCGATTGCCCAAAAATACGAGGCCGAATTCGGGTTAAGGATTAACTAGACCTATATAATATGCATCACCATGGTATGCTTCAGGAGCGTTGTGGAAATAGTCAAGTAAGTGCATTCTGCTAATAGTACCAGATGTTTCAATTTGGCGAATTATCATACGATATCGGTGGTAATCGAAGGAAATTGTCGATGGCAGTCTGACGATTGCCATCCCGAAAGCGAAGCTATGCGTCGAGCCGTCTCTTTTAACATTCGACAATTCGCCTTAACGATGGTTATGGTGAATTTTCTCGTCGACCCGTCAAATGCTGTTTTCGGGACTAAGATGTTCACGTTAGGATTTTTTGTATTAATCAATAATTTCAAGATAAGTTGTTCACGAATGAGCTTTGTTTCGTTCTTTGTTTCCTATTTGGTCTTCGCAATGGCATCGCTAAACATGATGACTCGGGCGTTGCCTTTTGATAATGTATTTTGGAAGACCTATTCGACTACATTCCTATTCTTGATTCTGTTATTTTATACCAAATCCCCGTTTCTTGATTATTACGTGCCTTTCTTGGCTTCTGCTATTATCATCGCTATTGCAACGATCATTTTAAGAATAAGCATTAGTATTAGTCCTGAAATAGGACTCGTGCTTGGAAGCAATGCCAGATTTGCGAGCATGTTCTATTATACTCCAAACAGGGCACTTCTTGGCTTATGGATACCTGCTCTTTTCCACATGTCTTCCCCTATTCTTATCATTGCATTTGCTGTTAACTTTTTGCGAGCCTCTACAAAGCACGACCTAAGGGCATTTTTCTTATCTTTAATGTTCGCTATTGCCATCATGATTAGCGGAACTAGAGCCAATATTTTTGGGCTGGGGTTCGAGATAGCAATATTGACTGCGCATAGACTCTGGAGGAAGAAGCGATATGGCACGCTAATATTCAGCGTTATTGCTATTGCTTTCCTCGGTATCGTGTTGACAACGATGCTCTTGGGGTCCGATGATAGTTCGACTTTGGCAAAAATGGGTAGCGGCTCGTCGATCATCCAATATATCAGTGATGATGCGAATACGTTCTTTTTTGGGATGGGACCGGGCTCGTACTATTATTCTGAGGGCTATCATCGCGATACGACGATAAGTGAACTCTCTTATCTAGAATTATTGAGAATGTTCGGCCTTTTAGGATTTTTCCTGTTGATGGCCGTGTTCCTTGGCCCTCTGGCTAAATTTAGCCGGAATAAAGGGCCCATTGAATATTCAATCTTTACTTCTTATATTGTGTATTTAATGATTGCAGGGACGAACCCGCTATTAATTGGACCGACGGGATTTTCTGTGCTTGCATTGGTGACTTATATGACGACGAAAAATAAGCATCGAGAGAATATGGGATCATGCCTACTAATTGAGGATATCGAGGCCCCCGTTTCAAGCAGAGGTGCCTATTCCGGCCAAAGTTGCCACCATTCCCCTCTGAGTCAATATAGAAGTCACCCGAAAGGAGGGTGACATGAGGTATAGTGCAGGGGTCAAACAGGCAGCTCTGAGGAAGGTACTGCCGCCGGAATCGAGACCCATCCATGAGGTCAGCAAAGAGACGGGAATCTCGGTACAGACTATCAGGATCTGGATGGAGAAGGCCCAAAATGGTACGCTTGATCCAGCCGACGGTGAACTTGCGCCGAGGGAGCGCCTGGCGTCGGAGAAGCTCAGACTGGTGTTGGAGAGCAAGAGAATCGAGCCGGAGCGGATGGGCGAATGGCAGAGGGAGCGAGGGCTCCACAGCGAACACATCGCGCTCTGGGAACAGGAACTGGTGGATATTGTGGCGGACAAGGACGACGCGCTTAAGCAAGATTTGCAGCGGACGAAGAGAAAGCTTAAGGAGACGGAGCAGGAGCTGAGGCGCAAGGAGAAAGCGCTTGCGGAAGCGGCGACTCTCCTGGTGCTTAAAAAAAAAGCCGAAGCAATCTGGGGGGCCGGCGAGGAAGACTGATCTCCGAAGAGGATCGGGCGACTGCGGTGATGTTGATCGACGAAGCGGTCGCTTCCCAAGCCCGGCTATTCAAAGCCTGCGAGGTGCTGGGCATCTGCACGCGGACCTACGCGCGTTGGAAGGCTGGCAAGGTCGTCGACAGTCGTAAAGGCTCGGCCAAAAACGTCGCCCGGAAGCTCTCCGAGGAAGAGAAGGACGCGTTGACGGCCATCGCATGCAACGAGACGTACAAGGACCAGACGCCCTACGAGATCGTCGCTGATCTGCTTGAAAAAGGCACCTATTACGCATCCGTGTCGACTTTCTACCGCGTTCTGAAAGAGCGCGGATTGTTGCACCATCGGAGCGAATCGAAGGCTCCGAAGAAGAGCAGCAGGCCGCCCGAACTCGTTGCCACGGGGCCCGACCAAGTCTGGAGTTGGGATATCACCTATCTCAAGACGGCGGTCTCGGGCATCTTCCTGTACGCCTATGTCATCGTCGACGTGTGGAGCCCTCTGGGCTCACGGTCTTGCTTTCCAGGAGCAGCGCAAGCTTCTCTCCCGGATTTCGGTGCGACGGCTGAATACCGTCACCCTCTTCTCCTTCCAGTGTACCTGCCCTGAGCTTCTGAATCCATCGCCCCAGGGTCGCCGGATGGATCCCTTGCTCCTTGGCAAAGGCATCAAGCCCTTTACCAGTTCCTTCCCGGTACTTCCTGATCACTGACCGTTTGAACCCTTCCGAATATCGCATCGTTTTCGCCTCCTAACTGGCGAAAACTATCTTGACTGCTATCGAGCCGAAAGATCGTCGGCTGGGAGGTCAACGATCGCGAGTCCCCCGAACTAGCCTCCGCATTATTCAAGCGCTTATCGGAAGGCATGAACCTCAGAGGGGTGAGGCTGCATGCTGACAACGGCAACGCGATGAAGGCGGCGACGATCCTCATGATGTTTTACCACCTTGGGATTATCCCTTCCTTTTCTCGTCCGCGTGTGTCCGACGATAACCCGTACAGCGAGTCGTTGTTCAAGACGGTGAAGTACAGTGTCCGCTATCCGAAGTTCTTCACCGACCTCAGTCATGCTCGCACCTGGTTCGCCGGATTCGTGCACTGGTACAACACCGAACACCGCCATTCCGCGATCGGCTATGTGACACCCCAATCCAGACACGAGGGCTCGGACCTCGCGTTGTTCGCCACACGGAACGAGACTCTCGACGCCGCCAGGGCGGCGCACCCTGAGCGCTTCGGTTCACGCATCGCAATTCAAGGGGCCCCTCGTATCGTCGTCCTTAATCCCATCCCTAAGAAAGAAGCCAGTTGATGTCAAAGATCGTGCGAAATCGCCTGACTTGTATATTGACACATTCCGCATTCCGGGCCATGGTTGCCACCCGAACAGTTCTGAACAGACCGCAGGTCGGACTGTAACAGGGTGGCAACGATGGATCAAGACTCGGGAGTTGGAAAGGCCTTTTTTATCGCTCGCATCGACTTGCCCGTCAGGTTGATCCGCATCGCTTGAGGCACGATCCGATCGCAGATGGCGTCGGCGAGGGTAGGATCGCCGATGACGTCGAACCATTTCGCCACGGGGATCTGGGTTGAAATTATTGTGGCGGCACGGTCGTACCGGTCTTCGATGATCTCAAGCAGAGAGAGGCGAGATTCTGTGTCGAGAGCGAGGAGCCCGAAGTCATCGAGGATGAGGACGGCGGTGCGGGCGATCCGGGATATCTGGCGCGGGTAGCCGCCTTCGGCCCGCTTGACCTTGAGGAGCGGGAAGAGCTTGCCGCAGTTGAAGTACAGCGTCTTGTGTCCAAGGTAGCAGGCTTGTGTGCCAAGGGCCTTGGCGAGGAAGCTTTTCCCGGCGCCGGTGGGTCCGGAAATGATTATAGTACGTCCTTTCGTTACCCAGGAGCAGTCTGACAGGCGCAGGAACTCGTTCTTGTCCAGGCTCCGTCCCGCGGCGAAATCCACCTCGGTGAAGGTTGCCCGTGCACGGAAGGCGGCGGTCTTCATGAGCCGGGTGGTCTTGCGTTCCTGCCGGTCATCCCACTCCGCGTCGACCAGGTGTGCGATAAGCTCATCGGCGGTGAGGGCTTGGGGGTGTCGCGTCTCCATGAGGGCGCGGTATGACCGCTCCATGCCTGAGAGCCTGAGGCTCGATAGCTTTTCCAGTGTCGCTTGTACGTTCATGCCGACGTTCCCGCGCTTACTGGTAGGCATCTTGGCCACGGATGTTTTCGTGGAACTGCAAGGGCAACTGCAGCCGTTCATTGGCGAGAAGGACAAGATCGCGTTCGGTTTCGAGTACCCGCTTCACGCCGCGATAGCCCGTGGCGCCGTCGGAACGGGCGATGCGGCAGGCCATGTCGACCCGTTCGTTGGAGTATTTCTTCGTCAGACCGATGATGCCGATCGATGACCTGAAACCCTGTTCCGGATGCTCGGCGCGGGCCATGATGTCACCGACGATGCCTTTGACGTTGCTGCCGACCGAAGCCGCCCAGTGGCTGATGCGCTCCGGCGTCCACTCGGCGTAGAACCGGTGATGCGAAGGCATATGTTCCTTCTCGGTCGTATACCGCAGGCTGCCGCCGGCTTTGGCGCGGAGGTGGAAGGCGATCCGGATGTTGTCGTGGAAGTTACTATTCAGGTCGAAAAGCCGTCTAATGGGAAGTGCTACGAGCATGTTTTCGGTCGCGTGACTGGCGAAGATCAGGCCTTCGATGGTTTGGGGACGAAGGGATTTCCGTTCAGCGCCATCAGTATTGCATCGAATGCCCTCAATCCATGCTTGCGGGCAGTTGAGATGTAGCTGCGGGTCTTGCAAAACGCGTGCGCGCCACCAAGGCTGCGGAACGTTCCGGAGATCTTTTGCCGCAGCTTGATCATGCGGATATCCCTTTCGGCCAAATTATTATCAAATAAGACATTAAAATCACGGATGAATGCAAGGGCTTCGGACTGGTGATCCTTGAGCCTTCGCACGAGGTTGCCCGCCTTTGTGTCAGCAGGCCTCCCTTTCCGTCCTGGCACCTGAAGCGGCTGGGGATTATCCACCTCACCCATAGCGATGATCTCCACGAACCTTTCATCGAGCTTCTTGATGATATAGGCGGACAGGAAGCTCCGACCATCCTGTTTTGCTTTGTCGACCTTCGCCTTCGCATCGAGAAGGAAGTCGATCATATGCTGTGCCCAGACTTGGCCAAATATCTCGAGCACGAAAATAAGTTCCCGCAGATGATGGGCATTGCACAGTGCATGGGCGCACGTCCAGAGGTAATACGGTTTCCAGAAGTCATGGACCATTCGGCCATGGAATTTCCCCAGGATCCCCATGTCGGTGGCAGCAGCGAAACCGCGCTTTGGATGTGCAATATACAGGGTGACCTTCGGAGTCGCCGCGACGTGGACCCAATGGCGTTTGCCCATGATCGACATGCCGGATTCATCACAGTGGATGACCTTTGATGCGATGAGGATCTTCTTGATCGCGGCAAGAGGCTTGTCCAGGCGGTCGGTGAAACCCCGGACCATGGATGCCAGTGTCCCGGGACTCACCGGACAGTCGAACAGATCGGCAAAGACCTCGGCGCCGCGTTCGTAGGGCAGGAGCTGGTACTCTTTCAGGTAGACGGCGACAGCCTGCAGGCGACGGCCGAATTGGACTGGCGCCTGGACGTCGGAAGGAGCCATCGCTGTGCTCGTGGTGACGGCGCCACATCGATGACAGGTCTTTGACACAAACCGGTGCTCGGTCACTTCGACCACGATGGGAGGGATGTCCCAGACCTGCCGACGCTCCATCGAGTCTGCTTTCTTGCGATGCAGATCGCAGCCGCAGGCATGGCACTCATCGACCGGGTGGTCGATGACATGGTCAGGAGTATCGACGAGTCCCCGCGTCGCGCCAGGGTGGCCTTTCTGCCCGCCAGGTTTCTTGCCCGACTTCTTGCGGAGGCTCTTCGGTGCCGGCTTGGACAGTCCATCGGACGAAGGCGGTTTCGAGCTGTTGTGGCTGTCCTTGGCCAGCCTCGCCTCGAGGGCTGCGATCCTGGCCGCCAGCTCATCGATGATTCCGGATAGGCGAACGAACTCATGCACGGTGTTCTTTTCGCCCAAGCGGATGATCGCGCGGGCCTCCGTCTCTGTCATGACGAGAGTTCCTCCCTGAACCGGGAAGACAGCGGATACACGTAGATGTCCTTGATGGGCACGCTCATGGTGGAGTACCGGTCCTGTCTGCTGCGTCCCTGCGTCTGCCCTACACATTTCCAGTTGGCTGCCCGATAGCAGGTGCCGCGGAATCGTGCCCGGTCGACGAAGGTCTCGAGCAACGATATCGGATGCCCGTACTTGACGATCCAGTCCGCCCGGATGCGCCGGGCGATCCGCCCGAGAACATGGCTGGCCAGATGCGGCACCTGGACCCAGGGAAGGATGAGATAGCGGTTGTTGTTGACGATGCCGCCAAGCCCCGCGGCACGGCGTTCCGCGTCCCATCCGATGAACGTGTCCCGTGGCGCGGTCTTCCATGCCGCAGCGCCGAATACCGCACAGGCGACAACCCGGTCAGAGCGATCGCGGACAAGGTACCCGATCGTCTCCCCCACATTCGTCCGGAATCCGAGATAGTGATTGTCCGAAAGAAGCTGATGCAGCAATCTGACGTCTTGACTTCTGGATGCTACGGGCTGGATTCGCAACGGGGTCAAATCACCAAGGCTTGTGCAAATCGCGGTGGTCGCAATTTCGATGGTCGGCGGCGGACCTTTTGCAGGACGGCGTCCTTTGGGCGGCAAGGTGATGAGCCCTTTCTCGTCCAGTTTGTTCAACATGGTCCGGCATGCCATGTCCTTGAGCTGCCCGGTCAGCGTCAGCCAGCTCCAGCGTCTGCATAGTTCGCGCGAGATCTTCCAGCGCGTCCCTTTGGGCCATGATGCGATGAGATCACGTATATCCTGGACATCGGTCTGGCTGAGCTTTCGCCCCTGGACGATGGTCGATCCTTCCATATCGGGGATGGTAGCAGGCAATCAAAGCAGAGTCCAGCCCCTAAATGCGATTTCTTAGGCTGCGGGGACCTGAATAGTTACTCGTGGAATATCTCGATCGTCCTCTCTGTCGAGAAGACCGAGACCTTTTTCCCCGCGTAGGCATAGGGGACGCTGTAGTAGTGGCCATCCTCCCTTATTTCAACATGGTAATTGGTCCCAACGGTGGCAAAGCGGTGGTGCGTGATTTCGTAGCGGCGTTCCGGCAGTGGCTTGAGGGCCGGCTTGTCGATCTGCTCAAATCGTCCGATGCGGCTTTCGGGGATTTTCTGGAAGCGCATGGCATTGTGAACGGCCAGCATCTCCCGGATTCCCGCATTCAGCTCATCGAGCGAACCGAATACCCTGTTCCGAAGGGGGGCGAACACGCGGGTGTAGAGGATGTTTACCGCATTCTCGACGAGGGCCTTGTCGCGCGGTTTGCGGGATCGCGCGGGGATAATGACGGTCTGGTAGTGTCGGGCGAACATTTCGTATTCGGTATTGATTTCGCTCTCGTATTTGTCGCTCTTCGTCACGGCGCTTTTCAGACAGTCAGGCATGATCGACGCGGTGACGCCGCCGAAGAACTCCAGCGCATTGCAATTGCACAGGATGAAGTCGTCCCGTTGCTGGGACACGGCCCCTTCGGCGTAGGTGTAGCCGCTCGCGCCCAGGATCGCGACGAAGACCTCGGCTTCCACGTCGAGTCCAGTGACCGGATCGTGCCAGGCCAGTTTCTTTCCTGTGAAGTCGACGTACATGCGGTCACCAGGCAGGTGTTCGAGGTGCGCGGTGACTTCGGGGTCGGAATCGAGCCAGGTCTTGAAATGATGGCAGAACTGGGAATACCCGAATCCATCCGGATGCTTTCGTACGTACTCGTTCCACAGGATGTCGCGCGTGACGCCAACTTTCGGGAGTTCCTTGGCCATGTAGGGGAAAAAGGCCACGGCGTCCGCCAGGCGTCCATCCACGGGTTTCTGCGGCCCTGCAAAGCGAACCTCCAGGACGCTGTCGGGAAGCTCCACGGTCTCTTCCAGGCTCAGGCCTGAGTTTTTGAATGCCGCCAGATACTTGGCGACGGCGGGCCGTGATAAGCCAACCGCCTTTGCGATCTGTCTGTTGCTGAGCTTCGATTTTTCGTGAAGCCTGATGATGGTCCTGACCTTCTTCATGCCGACCTTCCTTTGCGCCATGTGCGTCTCGTCTCCTTGCCACCATGTGGCCGGTCTGATCGTACGCGGAGGCGAGGTGTCGGTCTGTTCGAAAAGCCAGAGGATGTGTCGCTACCGCTCGCAGGGTGGCAACTTTGGGCCGGAATGCCTGGCAACCATGGCCCAGAACGCCGTGGCTCGCCTTTCCTTCATTCCGCTGCCGACTCGAAAAGTGGCAACTTTGGCCCGGAATGGTGGCAACCATCCGCCGGAATGGGTGGCAACCTTCGCCCGGAACGGTGGCAACTTTGCGCCGGAATACTCACCTTGATCCCAAAAGTTACTGAAAAGCAATACGGGGATTATTTGGCGCTTACACCCGATCTCGGCACGATGGAAATCCATGTCTGTCCCGGCAACACGGAATCTGTCAAGATAGATGTCGCACGATTCATGTGTCCTCTCCTATTGTACCAAATAGCTCGCTTGATCGCTGGGAGGGAATATTCGAACCGCAGGGGTGCCGATGGTTCGAAGCCCACCGAGGGAATCGACTCAATGGATTGCGATCTTCGAGAATGAGGTAGTAGGCGATCGAAAGCAGCTCCTTCCAGGAATCGGGGAAACAGGTCTTGAGGTCATCCGTAATCCCGAGCTTGTCGCCGATGCCATCGAGAAGGGCCGTGGCTCCGCAGAAAAGCCTACTCGAAGCGGTGATCGCCGCAGGGCCAGGTCGCGCTTCTTGTGCTTCCTTTAGGGCTGCCTGCAATTGGTGCTTTTCGCTGGGAACGAAGACACCGTCTACCATTTTCCCGATGTAGCGCCGTTTGTGGGTGCCGTAGTGCTTGTCAGCTTTCCACTGCGAGTCCGACTCAAAGACATACTCGGTACCATGGATGATCTGAGTACCACGTGGCATAACTACCTCACTCGCTATATAGTATAGCGAGTGAACCAATTGGTGTAAAGAGCTATTTCGCTATATCAGAGCGAAATAGGCCGAATTCTAGGTATAAAAGGCCGGGAAGGCAAGCTGTAACGTATGCGCCCAATTGGCCTCTTTCTCCTTATGAAGTGCCACTGGTCAAAGACAAGGCATCAGAAATGCCTATTTTTTTATTCGCCGGGAACGTGGGGAAGGTCCAAAATCTTGAAAATGTAATAAGGGGCTTTGCTGCGGCACGTAGGGATCCTTTATTCAAAGGAATACTTCGTATAGTCGGAGAAGGATCGGCACGGTCGATGCTTATGAAACTTGCGGATGATCTGTGCGTAGAGGCGGAATTTCCAGGAAGAAAGCATTCATCGGTGATGAGTGAAGAATACGCCAGAGCGAGTTTTCTCATCCTTTCGCTCGATGATAAACCTGTTTTCAGGTTGACTGTTCCTTCGAAATTTCAAATGTATCTTTCTGTCGGTAAGCCGATTTTGTGTGCTGCCGAGGGTGAGGTTAGGGACTTGGTTTGCGATCTCAAGTTGGGTGTTGATGCCGATGCCAATTCTGCCGATTCGATTGCAGCTGCCTTCATCAAGCTCTCGAGAGCGCCATTGAGCGAGACGCTGGAATGGGGAAGAAACGCGGTTGCAGCTTTCGAGGGAACTTTCAACCGGGCGCAGATCATCAATACTATTTTGGCCACCATTGCATAGAGAAGGGGCTACGCTGTTCTTCCGGGCCAGGGATCGTCGCGAGCAGAGCTCGCGCCCGGAGGCCCGGAGCGTGAGCGAGGGGTCGAGGACTTGAAGCGAAGAGCCCGACCCGGCCGCCAGTTTGTTGGTGTACTTCAGTGACGGACGGGCTACGACGGTGGGGGGGATGATGGCTACTGATCTCGCGACGATGCCCCCTGTTT
>Ga0307375_10000382_pt1 | contig 57875 bp, 47 predicted proteins | sample TR1MG_FD_202531 | JGI IMG/M metagenome (GOLD analysis project Ga0307375, IMG submission 202531) | Soil microbial communities from Risofladan, Vaasa, Finland - TR-1 | ecosystem: Environmental > Terrestrial > Soil > Coastal area > Acid sulfate soil | place: Finland: Risofladan, Vaasa | collected...
AGGAAGAAGTTGAGCTCGCTCAACGAATTAAAAAGGGCGATCAGGCAGCACTTGAAAAGCTGACTAGAGCAAATCTACGGTTTGTGGTCTCTGTTGCAAAACAGTATCAAAACCAAGGGCTTAGCTTGCCTGACCTTATTAATGAGGGAAACTTAGGGCTTATTAAGGCTGCTGAGAAGTTCGATGAAACACGCGGGTTTAAATTTATCTCTTACGCTGTGTGGTGGATTCGTCAATCGATTCTTCAGGCATTAGCAGAGCAATCGCGTATTGTTCGGCTTCCCCTTAATCAGGTGGGCTCTCTTAATAAGATTAATAAGGCCTTCTCGAAATTTGAGCAAGAATTTGAGCGTACTCCGTCTCCTGAGGAGTTGGCCGAAGCGCTTGATCTACCAAAGGAGAAGGTGTCCGATACCTTAAGGGTTTCGGGTCGTCACGTATCAGTTGACGCTCCTTTTGTGGAGGGTGAAGACAACAGCTTGCTGGACGTTTTGGTTAACAACGATTCTCCCAACGCTGACCGCGCACTCATTATGGAGTCGCTTAGCAAGGAGATCGAAAGGGCTTTGGCCACGCTTACCGAACGTGAACGCGATATTATTAAGCTGTTCTTTGGTATCGGATGTTCAGAGATGACCTTGGAGGAAATTGGAGAGAAGTTTGGTCTAACTAGAGAGCGTGTACGCCAGATCAAAGAAAAAGCTATCAGACGTCTACGTCACAGTTCCAGGAGCAAACTCTTGAAAAGTTACCTTGGTTAGTTTGTCTAGAAAAATGGTAAAAAAAAGGTTCCCACGGGAACCTTTTTTTATTGGACAACCTAGAAGATGGCTATTGGCAGTCTTTACAATCGTCGAGGCTGCGGTTGTATACTTCCATTGCATTCCGACTCATTCCCATGCTGCTGAATCCACCGTCGTTAAACAAGTTCTGCATGGTAACCTTTTTGGTTAAGTCCGAAAATAGGGTTACACAGTAGTCGGCACATTCCGATGCGGTTGCATTTCCCAATGGCGACATTCTTTCCGAAAAATCCAAAAGGCCGCCAAAACCCATTACGCCACTTCCTGCTGTAGTTGGAGTAGGGGATTGAGAAATGGTGTTGATACGAATTTTTTTCTCCCGGCCGTAAATGTAGCCGAAGCTCCTGGCGATGCTTTCGAGAAGCGACTTTGCATCGGCCATGTCGTTATAGCCATACAGAGTGCGCTGGGCAGCAATGTAGCTGAGTGCTACAATGGATCCCCATTCACTAACGGCATCGAGTTTTCTGCAAACCTGTAGTATTTTGTGAAATGACAATGCGGAGATGTCTAGCGTCTTCAGGAAATTGCCGTAGTCAAGGTCGTCGTATGTGTGACCTTTTCTAACGTTTGGCGACATTCCTATGGAGTGAAGGATGAAGTCGAATTTTCCTCCGAAATGCTCCATGGCTTGTTTCATTAAGTTTTCTATATCCTGAACATTTGTTGCATCGGCCGGAATAACAATAGAATTACACTTTTGGGCAAGTTCATCAACGGTACCCATTCTCATCGCAACGGCAGTATTGGAAAGAATAATGCTGGCACCCTCTTCGTGAGCACGCTCGGCTACTTTCCAAGCAATACTCTGGTCGTTCAGTGCACCGAAAATAATACCTTTTTTCCCTTTAAGTAAGTTGTAGGACATATTCTGAATTTTTAGTGAAATACTATCATACACCAGAACACAGTAGCAATCTAAACCTTAATTTGTTCAACTGGCGGCTCTTTTTGTGAGTAAAAAAGGTGTGCCGATTTGGTTCCTTAAGGTTTTAATAACTCCCGAGCGTTCTGCATCGCTGCGTCAGTAAGCTGTTGACCACTGAGCATTTTTGCGATTTCAACAATTCTTTCTTCTGAATTGATTTTTTTAATCTGGGTGACGGTTCTGGATGTCTCATTCTCTTTGTAAACAATCCAGTGGTGCAAACCTTTGGATGCTATTTGCGGCAGATGAGTGATGTTTATAACTTGCATCTTTTCTGCCATCTGGGCAATTATCTCGCCCATTTTGTGAGCAACCTCGCCCGATACGCCCGTGTCTATTTCGTCGAAAACTATGGTTGGGAGTTCAGAGGCCGTGGCCATTTGTGCTTTTATGGCCAGCATCAACCGCGAAATCTCCCCACCAGAGGCTACCTTGCCAACCTCTTGCATCGGCATGTCAGCGTTGGCAGTAAACAGAAAGTTCACTCTATCGCTACCGGTAGGAGTAGGTGTTTCGCTCAGGATAATTTCAACGGAAAATTGAGTTTTTGGAATACCCAACTTCATTAGGAGTTCAACCGTTGTAGATTCTAATTTTGGTTTTACCTTTTCCCTCGATACATGTAGGTTCTGAGCCGCAGCAAAATAGCACTTTTTCTTTTCGTCAAGCACTTGCTGAGCCTTTAACAGTGCCTCTTCGCTATTGTCGATGCTCTCCATCTTTTGTTTAAAAGATTGAAAAGTGGCAAGTAGTTCTTCTTGAGTTTGACAATGATGCTTCTGCATTAAGGTATAGAGCAAATCTAGCCTCTCCTGCACATACTTTAACCTGTCCGGATCCAGTTCCTGGTGTTCGAAGTGACGGCTCACCTCTTGCGCTATGTCCTTAATTTCGATTAATCCAGTTGCAAGCCTCTCTGCGAGGATGCCGAGGCTTGGCATGTAGTTTGCGATCTTGGTTAGGGCATTCTCTGCTTCAATCAATAGGCTAATGGCTGAAGTGGTGTCGTTGTTTAGCGCAGTTTCTACGGTAGCCAGTCCCGTCTTAATTTCTTCGGCGTGGGTGAGCTGCTTTATCTCACTTTCGAGTTCCTGTAACTCTCCCTCAATAAGGTTGGCCGACTGAAGCTGGTCAACCTGAAAGCGAATATAGTCCTGCTCTTCTCTTAAACGTTGGCTTTCTTCCACCAGCGTTTTGTGATGATCGATGGCTTTAATAAACTCTTTATAGGCGATGACACATTCGTTCAGGAGCTGCTGGTTTCCTGCTATGGAGTCCAGCACCTTGGTTTGAAATACGCTATCAGAAAGGCTTAGGTTCTCGTGCTGAGAGTGAATGTCGATGAGGTGCAGCGCAAATTCTTTTAATACCTGAAGATTTACCGGAACTTCGTTAATAAAGGCCCGCGATTTTCCATTGTTTGCGATTTGCCGGCGTACAATGGTTGAGTCATCATAGTCTAGGTCGTTTTCCTCAAAGAAAGCCTGCAGGTTATAACTTTCAATATCGAATGTGCCTTCGATTAAACATCCTGCCTCCTTGTTTTTCAGCACGCTTGTATCTGCTCTGTTTCCAAGAAGGAGGGAGAGTGCTCCAAGAAGAATGGATTTACCTGCACCGGTTTCTCCAGTAATGGTACAAAGCCCCTGCTCAAAATTTATTTCGAGCTTATCTATAAGTGCAAAGTTCTCTATTTTCAGCTGCTTTAGCATTCCGTACAGGGTTAAGGGTTAATCCTGTGTTTGCTCTGTGAGTTTTTTGTAGGAATCTATGCGTGTTGGGTCAATTTCGGCCAAGATATTATAAACTCTTGTCTTTTCACTCATGTAGGACTCCGAGAAGATATTGACCAGCTCATCTGACTTGGCATCAAGAAAAACCTGAAGAAAAAAGAGATATGGATCTGGCTTATCCCGATATACTTTCTGCAAAAGCACAAGCGATTCTGCAATTTCAGCTCTTCCCTCCACTGTTTTATCTGCCATAACGTCGAGGCCAAGGCGATGGTAGTCGTAGTAGACCTCCCTTATGGGGGAATATTTCTCGTTTAATATATCCTCAACCAGCCAGTATCGATTTTTTGTAGAACCTTCGTATGGTTTCCACCCCTTTTCTGTGGCATTTTGCGCGTTGTTCACAATTTTTTCAGCCTTAAGAAAGTATGGTGTGCCACCTTTGTAGGAAAATGAGTCGTAGTCGAGGCCAATAATGATGTAGGCGTAGTATGCAAGTATTGAGGTGAGATTCGAGGTTTGTGTGTTTTCGTTAAATTCTAGCTTGTCGAACTCTATATACTTAAAATCGAGGTCGTTGTCAAGAAAGTTCAGTAGCACAGTGTTGTAGGAACTGCCATAAACTGGCCTTCGAGACTGAACCTGAATAGTTCCTTTATATTGGTCCGACCCTGTTTGGTCAGTAAGGTTTATCTGAATGTTGCACTCAATGCGCTCCTCGGTTGAGAAAACGTTATCGGTCCAATTGGTGTTATTCATAAACTCATACAGGGCTGTTTGCAATGTTTGGAATGTAGTTCTATTGGTGCCCTGAATTTTGGAGGAGTTTACTGAAATGTTGCATTTGAGCTCCTGGCCTAGTAGCGGCGAGCTGAGGGTTGATACGAGCAAGATTAACTGTACGATCTTTTTCATCTGTGGGTCGTATGATGATGCATATAATCCCAAATTGCGTCAACTATGTCAACTGCAACTTCTTTCTTTGCCTTAAGGGGGATGATGAGTGCATCGTTGTGCTTGTCAAAGATGGTTACCTTGTTGGTATCTGTTCCAAATCCTGCCCCGTCATCCCGAAGTGAGTTTAGGATAATTAGGTCAAGATTCTTCTTGATCAACTTTGCTTGGGCGTTAGCCACTTCATCGTTCGTTTCCAGCGCAAATCCAACCACGATTTGGTTTTCTCTCTTGCGTTTACCTAGCTGTTGAGCAATATCGGTAGTTGGAGCTAATTGAATGGTGAGGTTTTCATTGCCGCTTTTAATTTTGGTTTCAGCAGTATGCAAAGGGGTGAAATCGGCAACAGCCGCCGAAAGAATGGTGAGGTCGGCACTCGAAAAAAGATTGAGGCATGCCTCTGCCATTTGGCTTGCTGTGGTAACCCTGGTGATGGTAATGTTGGGCGATTCGGCACTTAGCTGGGTAGGTCCACTCACCAACTCTACTTGAGCTCCCCGGGATGCTAACTCTTGGGCAATGGCAAAGCCCATCTTTCCCGAGCTATGGTTTCCAATAAATCTTACCGGGTCGATAGGTTCGTAAGTTGGACCTGCATTTACAAGACAACGTTTGCCGTTAAACTTTTTTTTTTCAGAGAAGAAGTTGGTGAGGTAGGCAACAATAGCCTCCGGTTCCTCCATTCTTCCTTTTCCAACCAATCCGCTGGCTAATTCACCCGATGTGGGCTCAATGACATGGTTGCCATAGGTCCGAAGTGTTTGAATGTTTTTTTGTGTGGCCGGGTGTTGAAGCATATCTAGGTCCATGGCCGGTGCAATAAAAACAGGACATCGTGCAGAGAGGTAGGTGGTAAGCAATAGGTTATCTGCAACGCCATTGGCCATCTTGGCCATGGTGTTGGCAGTGGCAGGTGCAATAAGGTAGGCATCGGCCCATAAGCCCAAGTCCACATGGCTATTCCACTCGCCATTTTCAGGATTGAAAAAGTCTACTAATATTGGATTCTTCGTCAGGGTAGCAACCGTTAGCGGAGTGATAAACTCTTTGGCTAAAGGGGTCATTACTACCTTTACATCGCAGCCTTCCTTTACAAGTAAGCGAATTAAGTTCGCTGCTTTGTAGGCTGCAATGCTTCCGGTAATACCAATGATAAGGTTCTTCCCCTTAAGCATAGCTATTCCTGTTCTGGCAATTCCTCTTCAGAAACCTTGGGGTTTCGGAAGTAAATTTTGTTCTGCAGAAACTCTTGTGCAGCAATTAAGTTTGGCTTAGGCAGCTTCTCGTAGAACTTGGAAATTTCAATTTGCTCTCTGTTTTCAAAAACTTCTTCAAGATTGTCGGAGTAGTTAGCAAACTCTTCCAGCTTACGATTCAACTCCTGCTTCATTTCAGCAGAAATTTGGTTGGCTCTTTTGGCAATAACCATAACCGATTCGTAAATACTACCAGTTGGCTTGTCGAACTGGTCAAGGTCACGAGTAACCGTGGTCGTTGGAGCATTAATTTTCTTGAAATCCATACGATATGATTGAATTTATTTGTTTGTCGTTTTAAGATCTTTTGATGCCACGTCGTACATCTTTTGTGCCTCCTTTATGTACTTGGAGTCTGGGAACTCGGCAATAAAGTTGTAGTAGTAGTCAACAGTAGATTGAAAGCGCTCTTTTTGCTTCTGCGCTATGCTGTTATTAGCATAAATATATGCCGACTTAAGAATTAAAAATACCTCTTCCTCCCGGTATTCGGAGTTGGGGTAGTCTTTGAGGGAATTTTGGAGTGCAATGATGGCTGCCTTATAGTTTTCGGTGTGATAGTAAAGCCATGCACTTTTAAAATCCTTCTCCTGCAACTTTTTGAAAAGTTCTTCGATTAGTTTTTTTGCATCATCAGCCTTCTTGCTCTGCGGATATTTTGAAATAAATTCCTGAAAAGCGTCAATGGCAAGGTTGGTGTTATCCTGGTCGAGCTCGTATCGAGGGGAGGTCAGATAAAAGCAGTAAGCATATAGGTATTCTGCCTTTTCAGTAAAGCCACTTTTAGGGAAATTCTTCCTGAAACTGTCGAAATAGCTGGATGCCAATAAGTAATCACCTTGACCATACTGGCTGTAGGCGTAGTAATAGTTAACGGTATCGGCTCTGTTTGTCCCTCGGTAAATTGGAAGAATTTGTTCCAATAGGAGGGAAGCATGGTAGAAGTCACTTTTGTTGTAATAGTACAGTGCCTTGGAATACTTGAGCTCGTTGTCTTTGCTCTTGAGAATTTTTTCGTAACCGCTACATCCTGCAAGCACAGAGGCTGCAATTACTACTGCTGCAATTAATTTGAACTTATTCACTCGACTGGGATAATTAGCTATTAATAAAATCCTGAAAACAACTGTTAACAGAAGAAAATTGCAATTCACGTTAGCAGCAACAGGTAATTGCTTGTGAATTGTTTCTTCAATTAACGGACAAAGTTAAGCATTAGTTTGAAACAACCGATTTTTTTTAAATTGTTAATCGCAGCTTTTAGAGCAGTTCGTATTATATTATAACTTTTTAACACTTTTATTGGTAACTCTTGCTTTACAAATTTGACTACTCCTTTGTTAAAAGTCGGAAAAAACGTTAGTTTTGTGCACTTATTTTAGAAAAAGTCAATTTAATTATTGTTGCCGTGGATATTTTTGAGAAAATCAGACAAAACCGTGGACCAATAGGACAACATCAGAAAGTTGGACATGGATATTTTGCTTTCCCTAAGCTAGAGGGAGAAATTAAGCCTCGAATGATGTTTCGTGGTAAAGAGGTTCTAAACTGGAGCCTTAATAACTATTTGGGACTTGCAAATCACCCTGAGGTTCGAAAAGCGGACGCAGAAGCTGCTGCCCAGTATGGTATGGGATATCCGATGGGTGCAAGAATGATGTCGGGTCAAACTCGTAAGCACGAAGAACTGGAGCAAAAGTTAGCCGAATTTGTTGGAAAGCCTAAGGCTTACCTCCTCAATTATGGCTATCAAGGTATGGTCTCCATTATTGACGCACTGGTTGGGCGGAACGACGTGGTGGTTTATGACTCGGAATCGCATGCCTGCATTATTGATGGTTTGCGTTTGTTTCCAGGAAAGAGATTTGTTTTTCCCCATAATAATATGGAGAACCTGCGAAAGGAGCTGGAGCGTGCAACTAAGTGGGTTGAGAAAACAGGTGGTGGCATTCTAGTTATTACCGAAGGTGTGTTTGGGATGGCTGGAGACCTTGGTAACCTCAAGGACATTACTGCCATGAAGAAGGATTTTAGCTTTCGATTGCTAATTGATGATGCACATGGCTTTGGAACCATGGGGCCAACCGGTGCCGGTACAGGTGAACACTATGGTGTACAGGACAAGGTGGATATCTACTTTGGAACCTTTGCTAAATCAATGGCCGGAATCGGTGGTTTTGTTGCCAGCGAAGAGGATGTTATTGATTTCCTAATGTATAACATGCGGTCGCAGATATATGCGAAATCATTACCTATGCCTATGGTTGTTGGAGCATTGAAGAGGCTTGAACTTCTTCAAACTCAACCAGAACTTCGTGAAAAGTTATGGACCATTGTTTATGCCCTGCAGAAAGGCTTGAGGGATGCCGGTTTCGATATTGGTGTTACTGAGTCGATGGTAACTCCAGTTATGATGCATGGTGAGCTGATGGAAGCTCTCAATATGATTATGGACCTGCGTGAAAACTACGGGGTATTCTGCTCAATTGTTGTTTACCCTGTTATTCCTAAGGGCCAAATGCTGCTTCGGTTGATTCCAACTGCATCGCATACCTTGGAGGATGTAAATTATACAGTGAAGTGCTTTACCGAGTGCCGCGATAAGCTTGTTGCTGGTAAGTATAAGAGCGAAACCGTTCCTGCCTCTTCTCTTAAGTAAGAAACATACTTCAGCTATATGTCAAAAAAAGCGAGGCTGTTTGGCCTCGCTTTTTTTATATCTGGTTGTTGTTTGCTATTTTGCTGCTCCAACCTCACCCAGAAAACGTTCAGAGTCGATGGCTGCCATACAACCAGAGCCAGCTGCAGTAATGGCTTGGCGATAGTGCGAATCTTGAACGTCGCCGCAGGCAAATACTCCGGGGATGTTTGTTTTGCTAGAACCCGCAATAGTTTTAATGTAGCCAACCTCGTCGGTGTTTAGCGCAGGTTTAAAAATATCGGAATTGGGTTTGTGTCCAATGGCCACAAAAAATCCCGAGATGTTGATTTTCTCTTCTTCTGCGTTGTTCTTGATAAGAATTGCACCATTCACTCCGCTGCTGTCTCCCACAATTTCCTTGGTTACTCTTCCAAACAGAACCTCAATGTTTGGTGTGTTAAGAACGCGCTCTTGCATAACCTTCGAAGCACGAAGGTAATCCTTGCGCACTATTAAATATACTTTTTTACATAGTCCGCTTAGGTATAGGGCTTCTTCTGCTGCGGTATCGCCTCCACCAACAACTGCTATATCCTGACCTCTGTAGAAAAATCCATCACAGGTTGCACAGGCAGAAACGCCTTGGCCTTTATATTTTTCCTCCGATTCGAGTCCTAAATACTGCGCTGTTGCACCGGTTGCAATGATGAGTGAATCTGCCTCAATAATTTTCTCTTCGTCTATGGTGATTTTGAAAGGTCTATGGCTAAGGTCTGCCTTGGTAGCTAGTCCAAAGCGGATGTCAGAACCAAACCTCAAGGCCTGTTTTTTTAAATCCTCCATCATTTCTGGTCCTTTGACACCTTCTGGATAGCCAGGAAAATTTTCAACATCCGTAGTCGTTGTTAGCTGGCCTCCTGGTTCAATTCCCTCGTAGAGCACTGGTTGGAGATTGGCACGAGCGGCATAAATTGCGGCTGTCAATCCGGCAGGACCACTGCCAAGAATCAGGCATTTTACATGCTCAACGTCACCTTCTTTGGCGGTGTCGGTCTTTTCTTCATTGAGATTAATTGCTTTGAATAAGCCCATGATCTATGTGTTTGTTATTAGTTATCGTTTTACGATTGCTCAAAAGTAGAGAATTAAGCCTATATATTCTCAAATCACATGCCGATTTAGACGCTGCCACTGCTCAACTATTGCTGAGCAATACGGTGAAAAATCTACACTAAAATTTGGGTTTGTCAAAAAAGGCGGCTACATTTGCCACCGCTTAAAATTAAGGCGGGGTGTGGCGCAGTTGGCTAGCGTACTTGCATGGGGTGCAAGTGGTCGTCCGTTCGAGTCGGATCACCCCGACAAAAAAATGCTTACAATTTGTAAGCATTTTTTTTATTCCTTAACTCATCAAAAAAACACGAGGCTTTGGGAGTATCTCTGCTTAAACCTCAATCCACTCGTATTCGTTTCCGATGAAGTCGAGAAAGCGAATGAAATCAGCCGTTTTAATTACAATTGATGCTGTGTTGATGCACGGGTGAAAGCTGACCTTTTCGGACCGCTTGATGTCCATATCAAGAAAAAGTTTAACATGCTTAGCTGCATCGTTTATGATGGCAAGAGGAGTAACGGAACCGGGTGTAACGCCGAGGTGGGTTTCCATTCGCTGGGCCGAGGCAAAGGATAACTTTCCCTGCCTCAACTTTTCTTCCAGCATTTTTACTTCCAGCGTTTTTCTGTGGTCGAACACAACAAGGTAATGTCTATTGCCCTTATGGTTTCTAAAGAATAGATTTTTGCAGTGGGTTGCCTCAATGTCTTTCCAGTAAATCATGGCCTCCTCAACTGTGGGAGTTGGGGGGTGTTCGTAGTAGTCGAAGCTAATGTTAAGGTTGCTTAACACGGTGTATAGCTCAGGCGATCCGTTCATGCGATTACGTGTTCAAGAAGTATTTTAAGTCCTATAATGAAAAGAATAAGCCCCCCCAGTATCTCCATTCTGTTCCCCAATACGCCCACCGCTTTTTTGCCCAGCAGAATTCCTAGCATGGAGGCAACAAAGGTGACAGAGCCAATGGTTATTACAGTGACAGATAGGTTTAGATTGTAGATTGCAAAGCTCACGCCAACAATAAGTGCATCGATGGAGGTAGCAACCGCCATGCCAACCATAGTTTGTAGGTGAAGTGGATTAAATTCACGTTCCTCCTTAGATTGAAAAGCTTCGTATACCATCTTAGCTCCCAATACCGTTAGCAAGAGAAAGGCTATCCAGTAATCCCAAGGCTCAATTAGCTCCTTAACTTTGCTGCCAAGAAACCACCCAATAAGGGGGAACCCTCCCTGGAAGATAGCAAGAATTAAGGCAATACGAACTGCTTGAAAGAATTGTATCTCCTTTTTTATCAAGCCGCTGGAAACCGATACAGCAAAGGAGTCAAATGATAGCCCAATTGCAAGTAGCACAATTGCAGAAAATTCCATCACAATCGAATATTTGGCACAAATATAGCATAACCAAAATTGTTATCGGCGAAATTATTTGAAGGGACTTGATGCCGATCTTCTAAATAATTGTTGTTGGTGACTATTTTGATTGTGTGCACTATCACCGCATTATAAGGTTATGCGGGTAGCACAGGCCCTTTAGGCAAGGTGAAATGAACGGTTGTGCCAATGGCTGGTGTGGACTCTGCCCAAAGCCGTCCACCGTTTATTGCAATAAACTCGTGCGCAAGATTAAGCCCAAGGCCGCTGCCGCGCTCGTCCATGGTTCCAAGGGTGGTGTAGTGATATTTGGAGTCGAACACTTTTACCAGCGTTTCGTGATCCATTCCTACACCGCTGTCGCTAATGGTAACTTCTACCTGATTCTTGCTGCTGGAAAGGTTTACCGCAATTGTGCCTTTTAACGGTGTGAATTTTACGGCGTTTGAAAGAAGATTCCTCAGCACAAGCCGAATCATCTGTGGATCGAAAAATGCAGTTTCTTCTGAAGGTAGATCATTAGTTATAGTTATCTGTTTCGCTACAACAGCATTATTCAGGAGCACTGTCGTTTCTTTGATGATTTCATCAATGCGAATTTTCTCTGGGTGAGCTACAATTCCCTTGTCTTGAGAACGGGCCCAGCCGAGCAGATTTTCTAGTAAATTGAAAGCATCATCTGTGCTATTTCTAAGGCTGTTGAGGAGTTCCGTGATTACTTCTCTATCGTAGATTGTCCATTCCTTGGCAAGCATATCAACAATTTGCTTTACGCTGGCAAGTGGGCTTCTTACATCGTGAGCAATAATGGATAACATCTTATCCTTTGTCTTGTTGACCTTCTCGAGGTCAACTTGAACCATTTTAATGTCGGTAACGTCAGAAATGCTACCCATGAGTTCGATAGGTTTGCCACTTTGCTGAAGCTGAGTAGATATGGTCATTGTGATATACCTTATTTCTCCCCCAGCACGAGTTATGGACTTTTCAATTTTCTTTATTTTGGTCGGTTCCTCAGTTAACTCCTTGACAAGTATGTCAAATGCGTTTTTATCTTCGGGGAAAAACATTTGCTTAAAAGAGGTGAAGGTTGGATGAAATTCCTCCGGAAGAAAGCCCAGTAAACGGAATACCTCGTCGGACCACTCAATTTTTTTTGTTGAAAGATTTAGCGTGAAGCTTCCTACGTGTCCAATCTCCTGTGCTGTTTCAAGTTTTTCACGGCTATTGAGAAGTTCAATTTCTGCTTTCTTTTGACTTTCAATGTCTTCAACAATGCAGATGTATGAGCGTAGGTTGCCTCTCGTGGTGCGTATTGGTGACATCCACACTCTTGTATTTGTAAGGCTTCCGTCGGGTCGAATGAATTGCTTTTCAATCGAGTAGTTTTCAATTTGTCTGGTAAGGATTTTGTGGACGAGCTTGTTTTCAGATTCAACATCAACCTCTTGCGTGATTTCCATCCACGTTGATCCCTTCAATTGGTTAGAGTCTCTTCCCAGTATTTCACAGAGTTTGTTGTTGAATGTTAGCCATTCGCCACTAATTGAAATTTCTGCAAATCCAACTAGGTTTGATTCAAAGAAGCTCCTAAATCGATTCTCCCGTTCAGATAGCTGTTGTTCCGCCTTAACACGTTGAGTGATATCGTGCGAGATAGCATAGCAGATTTTTCTACCTTTAACCAAGAATGAGGAGAGGGCAGTTTCGGCATAAATTGTTTCCCCATTCTTTCTTCGATGCAATCGTATGGATTCACGAGAGAAGCCTTCGTCAATGGCGTGGCGGATCTGGAGTGCAGTCTTCTCCTCCTCTGCAGTTAAAATGGTGTAAGGTTTACCAATAATCTCCTCTTTAGTGTAGCCATACAAGTCAGTAAAGGATTCGTTCACCTCCGTTATTTCAAGCTTGTCGAGGTCGAACATTACCACTGAGTCAATATTGGCTGAAAAAAGGAAGCGATATTTCTCCTCACTTTCGCGCAGCTCGCGTTCCTTTTCCAGAAGGTCGGTCATATCCTGGATTATTCCTCTAACCCTCACGGTAACTCCATTCTGCTGAATGGGGAGAAACTTGAGTAAAACTGTTTTGTGGCGGCCCGATGTGGTTTTAAGGGATATTAGCTCCTGAATACTCTTTCCCTGGTCTAGACTCTGGTTCAGTAGCGACTTAAATATGGATATGCGGTAGTCACCCGGAACCATCCGCAAGTCCTCAATTTGTGTTATATCTTTGTGTGAGGGGAGGTCTAGAATTCTATAAGTTTCTTCGGACCAGTGGATGGTGCTGGTATCCACTCGATAATCCCAGCTGCCTATTCGTGCAAGTTGCTGGGTCTGTCTTAGAATTTCCTCCTTCTCGGTAAGTTGAGCCTCCACCGCTTCTCTTATGGCGAACTCTTGTGTTAACAGCTGGTTGGCATTTTCAAGTTCGCTTGTTCGCTCTTTTATTTTCAACTCAATGGACCGGTAACCTTCGTCTAACTTTTTGAAAGCCTGCTTGCGTTCATCGATGGTAGTGGTAACTATCAAGATTGTGCTTGCCAGTACCAGTTGGAATTGCTGGATGGCTAGAAATCGTAAAATAGGAGAGGCAATGTTGAACGGCGGAGCAACTTTAATTCCGCTATAGGTTGATAGCAGCCAAAATGTGAAAATCCCTAAAAAAACCAGCTGCTTTGGGTAGCGCGACGATATCCAAAGCATCACCGGAATTGAAATGAAGATGAGCGAATTATAGAATGCTGCCGAAGTCAAATTGTTTTTGAGAATGAGTTCAACAATGACAATGGTAAGCAGGTATCCTAAAAGTTCTAAGCGTTGAGCAAGAGAGAACCGTATTGAGATCAACTCTTTAATGGTGAGGAGGATTGGTACAATAATAATTATGCTGATAAAGTTTCCAAACCACCAGGTGGTTAATTCGAATGAGAAGTTGAGGATATTGGTATGTTCCGTGAATGGGATGTAAAATGTGCCTAAAATAGCTGAAACCAAGGTTCCCGCAAGGGCTGCTCCAAGAAAGCGGAACGTTCTAGATGTATTTGTTAGAATGGAATTATAGTCCCCCTTGCCCAGAATTTGGATGACAATGAAAACTTCTAAAACATTACCCACCCCGGAAATAATTGAAAAAATGCTAAGTTGAATTGAGGGTGTGATTTCTGACGACATGGCCATACCGTAGCTGCTAGCAACGGCACCGAAAAAGATACCTGGAAGAATTTTGTAGCCGTACCGCATTAGGGCAAACAACGCAAAACCACTGGCGGGCCAAATGGGCGAGGCAATTCCTTGTACTTTGCCAAAGAACATAATTGGCAAAGCTAGGAGAAGGTAGATGAGTGCTACTAATAAATTTTTGGTAAGATCTTTTACCATAAGTTGACAAGTGAATCTTTACATTTAACAACATTTCAGGGACTTTGTCATAATATTTCCACCAATTGATGGATTGATGTTACTAACGCATTAATCTCGGTGGTCTTCATTTCATGAAATAATTGCCTTGGTCATTTCTTCTTATAATCATCGATCTAAAATCTTTTATTGCACTATCTATAGACTTCTTAACATTTATCTGCTTTATTCATAAATAATTAGCAGTCTTAACCATGATTATTCTGGTTAAAATTAGCCTTCTATGGGCGACCATTCACTCATTTTTCACTTTCTTTGCACTTAGTGCATGCTTCGTTAACGTAGCGAGGCAGCTTAGTGGTGAACTTCAATTTTAAGTGAATGGAAATGCTGTGGTGTTTGAGGTTTCAACTCTTCATTATAGTTGATTAATTAAGTTACAAAATAGTGGAGTTCAAAATTGTATCCGACTTTATCCCAACTGGTGACCAACCAGAGGCCATTGAACAGCTAGTGGCGGGACTTCAGCAAGGAGAAAAGTTCCAAACCCTCTTGGGCGTTACGGGATCGGGAAAAACTTTTACTGTTGCCAACGTTGTTGCTCAAGTTAATCGACCTATGCTGGTGTTGAGCCATAACAAAACGTTGGCGGCTCAACTCTATGCAGAGTTCAAAGCCTTTTTTCCCAGTAATGCAGTGGAGTATTTTGTGTCGTACTACGACTACTATCAACCGGAGGCATATCTGCCCGTTTCGGATACATACATTGAAAAGGATCTCTCAATTAATGAAGAAATTGAGAAACTTCGGCTTAGTGCCACCTCTTCCTTGCTTTCTGGTCGTCGCGATGTTATTGTAGTCTCCTCGGTCTCGTGCCTTTATGGCATTGGTAACCCTGAGGATTTTCATGCCAATACGGTTGAGGTGGTTGTTGGAAGCAGCATGGGGCGGAACAAGTTTTTGAGGTTACTTGTCGATGGCCTTTACTCTCGCAATGAGGTGGAATTTAAGAGGGGAACATTTCGGGTTAAGGGTGATACGGTTGATGTATACTTGGCTTACGGTGATTTGGCTTATCGCATTATCTTTTGGGGTGATGACATTGAGGCAATACAGTCCTTCGACCCCATTTCAGGGCAAACCATTGGCGATTTTGACAAGGTTTTAATTTACCCAGCAAATATATTTGTTACCACCAAGGAGCGCATGCATAAAGCAATTCGCCAAATTCAGGATGATATGGTTAAGCAGGTGGAGCATCTTCGGTCACTGGATAAGCCCTTTGAGGCGAAACGGTTGCAGCAACGAGTGGAATACGATCTAGAGATGATTAAGGAGTTGGGGTATTGCTCTGGTATAGAGAACTACTCGCGCTACTTCGATGGTCGGTTGCCCGGAACTCGTCCATTTTGCCTGCTCGACTACTTTCCGGCTGACTTTTTGATGGTTATTGACGAAAGCCACGTTACCCTACCTCAGGTAAGGGCGATGTATGGTGGCGATCGTTCCCGAAAGGAAAACTTAGTGGAATATGGTTTTCGCTTACCTGCCGCGCTGGACAATCGTCCATTGAAATTCGACGAATTTGAAGCCGTTGTTGGCCAAACTATATTTGTAAGCGCCACTCCTGCCGACTATGAGTTGGCCCGATGCAATGGCGTTGTTGTAGAGCAGGTTATTCGACCAACTGGGTTGCTAGATCCTGTTATTGAAGTTAGGCCAAGCCTTAACCAGATTGATAACCTCGTTGAAGAAATTCACAAGGTGGTGGGCCTTAATGAAAGAGTGCTGGTTACAACACTTACCAAGCGGATGGCAGAGGAGTTGACCAAGTACCTTGCCAAGCTAGATATTCGCTGCGCCTATATTCACTCCGATGTCGATACTCTTGATCGGGTAGAGATAATGGAAAATTTGCGAAAGGGTGTTTTTGATGTGCTGGTTGGCGTTAACTTGCTTCGAGAGGGGCTCGATTTACCGGAGGTTTCGCTGGTTGCAATTCTTGATGCCGACAAGGAGGGGTTTCTACGATCGGCTCGGTCGCTTACGCAAACGGCAGGGCGCGCAGCCCGTAACATTAACGGCAAGGTAATTATGTATGCCGACAAGGTGACTAATTCTATGCAACTGACCATTGATGGAACCAATAAGCGCAGGGAGAAACAGCTGGATTACAATGAAAGGATGGGCATTACACCACAGCAAATTGTGAAGGGAATCGGGACAACGTTTGTCGGCATGAAGCCATCAGGACTCAAGGGCAAGGCCTATGTTGAGCCGGAGAAAATAAGCGTGGCCGCTGATCCCGTTATTGCTTTTATGAAGCCTGACCAGCTGCAAAAAACCATCGAAAAAGTTCGGATAAACATGGAGGCAGCCGCAAAGGAGTTGAATTTTATTGAAGCTGCCCGTTTTCGTGATGAGATGTACGACCTCCAAAAACTTCTTTCAACTCGCAAGGACAAATAGATAATTTCGCTTCAAATGAATGCTTTTCTACTTGTTCTCTTCTATTTTATTGCTCCCATCATTATCCTGAACTTATGTCACCGCATCCCATTTCTAAATAAGCTGGGTGCAGTTATTGTGGCATACATAGTTGGTCTACTGGCTGGAGTTTTTTGGGTAGGGCCAACCGGGTTAGTGAACGTCGCTAGCACTGTTAGCTCTGTTACCGTGCCGCTGGCTTTACCACTATTGCTTTTTTCTGCACAGCTAGGACAATTAAAAGGGCTTGCATTCAAAGGTGCAGTCGCCTTAATCACCGGTATTGCTGCTGTATTAATTGCCGTGATTCTTGGTTTCTTTTTATTGCGTTCAGGAGGAATGCCAGACCTATGGAAAGTTGCTGGATTGCTGGTTGGTGTATATACCGGAGGAACGCCAAACCTTGCATCACTAAAGCTTATGCTCAACGTTGACCCCAATGTTTACATTCTTGCCCACTCCTATGATTTGGTTGTATCGGCTGTTTACCTTGCTTTTTTAATGACATTTGGGCAACGCATATTTCGACGGTTTCTTGTTCCATTTCAGGTTGGAGCCAATGGTCGAGAGACGGAGGATGCCATTGGAAGCGATCCTTATTGGGGAATTTTCCGGCGCGAGAATATCTACCCGCTACTTCGGGTGTTTGTAGTAGCATTGCTCATTTTGTCCGTGGGTGTTGGCATTTCGTTTCTTTTTCCCGATCGGCAGCAAGTAGTGGCGGTTATTTTAATCATTACAACGTTGGGGGTGTTGGGATCCTTTGTTCCTCGTTTGTCAACAACTCCTTATACCTTTGAGCTGGGCATGTATTTTATACTCGTTTTCAGCGTGGCAGTAGCATCCATGGCAAGCCTTTCTGCACTTAAGGGAATAACGCCTCACCTTTTTATATATATGACCTTGGTTGTCTTTGGGTCGCTACTGCTACATTTTCTTCTAGCCAAAATCTTTAAGGTTGATGCCGATACGCTCATGGTAGTTTCAACCGCCTTAGTCTGTTCTCCTCCTTTTGTACCCATGATGGCCACAGCCATTAATAATAAGCGGGTAATGTTAGTGGGGATTGTTGCCGGTCTGGTTGGCTACGCCGTTGGTAATTATCTTGGCTACTTCACCGCAATAACGCTTTCCTCGTTTTAGAAAGTTTTTTTAAAAGAGGAAGTTCAGGGCAATGTAGAGTCCTTGATCCCCATCCTTTTTGGATACTGCCTTGCCGTAATCGATGGCCAAAATGAAGTTTTCGTTGAGGGCTATGTGAAGCCCACCTCCATATGATGCATGTAGGCGTTCGCTAACATCAGGGAAGTAGTCCCCGGGCTTGAAGGTTGGGTCTTCTGCCTGTGCAATGGCAATGGCTTTATCCTTATCAAACTTAACCTTTTGAACCACTCTACCCATATCGGTAAAGGCTGAAAGTGCTAAGTAAAGGTTCTGTTTCCATACTACGGTATTTAGAAACTTCCACCGCAACTCGAAATTCCCATAGGCCACGCCATCGCCAACCACCCGGTTGCGAAGAATGCCGCGCAGGGTTTGTGAACCTCCAAGCCCCTCAGATGTTGCCCTCCTTAGGTAAAGCGTGGCAAGGTTGGGTTTTAGGTAAAATGGAATGCTGCCAGCCAGCTTCAGCTGCGCCGCCAATCGGTAGGCGAAGGTTAACTTTCCTTTGATAATTGGGATGTATTGTCGATGAACTAGCGAGATGTTGAGGTGTTCGTAGTGGTCATTCCCAAGTAGGGGTTGGGCAATGCTCAGAATTGCTTCGCTCCACATTCCGGTGCTTGGGTTGGCCTCGTTGTCACGCGAATCGAATACGGTACCCAACCTGATGTAGGAGTTGAATCCACCATTCTTCTCGTTGGGGCCTATGATGCCCCAATCCACATATTTGTCATAAAGTCCGGGAACATTGGGTAGCTTATTTGCTTCGCTCTTGCCTTTGTTCAACTCGTCGACATTAACTGGTCCGGTTTTGAAATTGTAGAGTGAAATGCCTGCAGCCCAAAGCCACCTCTTGCCGCTTAACTTTCCTTGAAAATCAGAGGAGAAGCGTTCAATTTTGCGATCATACTTGTAGAATACTCGTGTTTTGTAATCAAGATTCCCCGCTGCATCATTGGTCCAAGCCTGATTGTAAGCAGCCTCGTATCCATTAAAACCATAAAAATCCGCAGCTTTATCGGTGAGGTAGCTCATGTCGGCGGTGACCCGAACCCCTGGTATTAAATATTTTGAATCGTAAAAAAGTCGATTGATACCGCTACCCTTGGTGTAGCGTGAAACTTCGGCATAAATGCTTTGCCTGTATACGGGGTAGGTGGTGCCATCGCCATAATAATAGAAGTTTACCAAACCTCCGTATTCCAGCCCAAGGTCGGAATCGTAAGCAATTACTGGTAGCGCACCAAAGGTCCATCCAGTTTTTATGCGTCCAACGGTAGAGTCGGCCACCTGTGCTTCAGTATTCCATGAAATTGCCAGTAGGGCAATGAGCATAAGTAATTTAGATGTTTTTTGCATCTTTTTTTTGTCTAAAATAACAATTTTATATTGAAATATATCGGTATTTCTCAATGGCAGAGGCAATAAGAAATGGTCTACATCCTATGCCTTTTTTAATTTAGTATCTTTTTCTGTAAATTATTCTTTGGGACAGCCTGTATTCATTATAAGCGATTACCTTATTTTATTCAGAATAGATAGGAAAGAACTGAAACTAGAATAAGAAGCTCATGGTGCTGTATATTCCTTGTAGCCCGTCCTGCGGTGAGGTGGCTCGTCCATAGTCCATGCCAAAAATAAAATTTTCGTTTAGGGCAATATGTAATCCGCAACCGTATGAAACATGGAGATGATCATTGGTATCTGCAAAAAAGTTACTTGCCTTAAAGGTTGGATCTTGCTGAGTTGCAATTCGAATGGCATTTTCTCTATCGAAAACTACCTTTTGAATAACCTGACCCATATCGGTGAATGCTGATAGAGCAATGTAGACGTTTTGACGCCAGATAATGGTTCTTATTGCTTTCCAGCGAAGTTCGAAGTTTCCATAGGCAACGCCATCCCCAACGATGCGGTTTCGTAGAATTCCTCTAAGTGTTTGAGCGCCACCCAAACCTTCAAAGGATGGTTTGCGCAAGTATAGTGTGGCAAGGTTAGGTTTTAGGTAAAAGGGGATGTGTCCCATCAACTTGGTTTGGAGGGCTAGGCGGTAGGCAAAGGTTAACATGTTCCTTATGAGAGTAAAGTACTGCTCATGGGTAATCGATAAGTTGACGTGCTCATACTGTTCATTGCCGAATTCTGGAAGCGCTATGTTTAAAATAAATTTACTGCAAATGCCATGCTGAGGGTTTGCCTCGTTGTCGCGGGTATCGTAAATGGCCCCAATTCTCGCATAGGTATTGAACCCACCATGTTTTTCATCGCCTTTAATAATTCCCCATTCAACATATCGATCATAAAGAGTTGGTATGGGGGGCTGATGGCTAGAACCATTACTGTTCTCGTTTAAATGATGCAGATTAACAGGGCCGGTAGTGAAGTTGAAAAGGGATATCCCCGCTGCCCATCGGAAAACTCGTCCAACTATGTCGCCTTGAATGTCTGTGGAGAAATATGAGATTTTCCGGCAATATTCATAAAATGCACTTGTTTTATAGTCAGGATTTCCGGTAGCATTGGTCGTCCAATTACGCTTGTATATTGCCTCATCACCATTGAATCCAAAAAAATCGGTGGCTCTGTTTACACTGTAACTCATGTCGGAGGTAAGTCTTATACCTGGCAAAAGGTTAGGCGAGTCGAAAAAAAGTCGCTTTATATCGTTACCCTTAGTGTAGTGTGAGACTTCCGCATAAAGACTATGGTGGTAGTTTGGATAGGTTTTGCCATCACCGTAGTAATAGAAGTTGACTAGCCCACCATATTCAACTCCAAGGTCGGAATCGTAGGCAATTATAGGAAGGGCACCTAATGTCCATCCAGTTTTTACCCGGTTGTAAGTTGAATCTGCTTGCTGAGCTTTAGTCGGTTGTGAAAGAGTTGCTGCAGCAATAGTCCATAGAATGTAAAGTAGCGGTTGCCTAAATGGTTTAACTCTTGGCCTAAGTTTACTTCTTTGACATGAAACGTATTTAGGCATACATTCTTGGATCAATTTCGCGGCTAAAGGTATATTATCTTTTTAAAGAAATAGCCTCCAACTTGCTTGCCAACAGGCTGAATTAGCACCATTGGAAGCCATGAAGATTGTATTGTTCAATGGCTGTGGCCAATCTTAGAAAAAGGCGGGAGATGAATATTGATAAATATCATCTATGAAATCATCCAATTTCTATTTTTGAATTCAGCGTGTGTCACCAGTTGACGCAACATTGATAACAATATTGAAGATAATATCAGTTGGCAGATTTCAACTTTTGCAATGGAGTGGCTAAAAGTTGAGTTGTCTTGCTCCATACCCGTTACACCCTATTTATTTCTGATAAGCTTTTTTGTAGTTTGACCTTGAGGAATATGTTATTCTAATCTACTCTTTGCCATTGGTTTTCAAGTTAAATACCACCCCTCAATGGATGGTCCCAATGTTAACTATTCTTGCTGCATTGCAAAAACCTTGTGGATTGTTGGTATTAGTAAAATGAAGCCTAAAGCGATTAGCATTGAAAGAAGAGGCACAAACCAGCGTAGCCAGTTATTATAGGGAATTCGAGCAATGGATGGCTCTCAAACCATTACCCCAAATGTTGGGGAGGCTAGGTTAGTAAAACCGCCTCCAATTTGGTAGGTTGTAAAGGTCGTTTGGCGTGAAATACTAAAAAGATCTGAGAGGAGAATTGAGACATTAACGGAGCGGTGAGTGCTGTGTTGGTTTAACCTGATACAATTGCTAAGTCCAGAAGGTTTTTGATAAAAATTATTCCATGAACATCCTACTCAAAAACTACACTTAAACTTGAACTTTCGCACTTCAATTACTCTCATGGAGCGCCTTCCCTAATCATTTCCGCAAACGGTTGCTATATAGCATCAATTGATAACGATGAATTAGCTATTTTCGTCACCAATAAGAAATACGTAATGTTATGAGGTTGTTGATTTTTAACATTAAGAAATTGGTGCAAGTTGAGGAGCAGCCTCGTATGCTTGTTGCCGGAAAGGACATGGCTATTCTGCCATCCATCGATAATGCCTTTTTGCTACTCAATGGTGAGCATATTGAGGACTTTGGGCCAATGGCCAAGCTGGATAAGTTAAGGAGCGAAGGTTTGCAAATTGAAAAGGGTATCGACGCTACGGGCAGGTTAGTGCTGCCTTCCTTTTGTGATTCTCATACGCACCTGGTGTATGCAGGAAGCCGCGAGATCGAGTATGTTGATAAAATACGTGGACTATCCTACGAGGAGATTGCTAAGCGGGGAGGGGGCATTCTGAATTCAGCAGTTCTGTTGCACAATACTGGAGAGGAGGAGCTTTACATGGACGCCATGGAGCGCATTAATGAAATTATAAGCTTGGGCACAGGTGCGGTGGAGATAAAGAGTGGCTATGGTCTTTCGGTAGAGGACGAGGTTAAAATGTTGAGGGTTATCCAGCGAATCAGAGAGACTTCGCCAATATTGGTAAAATCCACTTTCCTTGGTGCGCATGCAGTGCCGGCGGAGTATAAAGGACGACAAACAGAATATGTCGATCTTATTATCAATGAGATGCTACCTCTTATTGCATCTGAAGAGTTGGCCGACTTTGTGGACGTGTTCTGTGATAAAGGCTTTTTTACCGTTGAAGAAACAGAACGCATTTTAATGGCTGCTATGAAGCATGGACTTCGAGGGAAAATTCACGCCAACGAGCTCGCCAATTCTGGTGGTATTCAGGCTGGTGTAAAGTATGGAGCCCTCTCAGTCGATCACCTTGAGTTTACTGGTGATAAGGAGATTGCCGCCCTGCTTGGCTCGGAAACCATGCCGACATTGCTTCCCGGTGCTGCCTTCTTCTTGGGTATGAAATATCCGTCTGCCCGTAAAATGATTGACGCTGGCTTGCCAGTTGCCTTGGCCACCGATTATAATCCGGGATCATCACCATCTGGAGATATGAAGTTTGTGATGTCGCTTGGCTGCATCAAAATGCGAATGACTCCCGAGGAGGTTGTAAATGCAACTACGCTCAACTCAGCATACGCTATGGACCTTAGCGATGTTGTGGGAAGTATTGCACGAGGGAAAATTGCCAATTTTTTTATCACTAAGCCTATTCCTACGTTAGAATTCTTGCCATACGCCTACACTTCAAGGCTTGTGGATAAGGTTTTCCTTCGGGGAAAACAGATAGAAAAACAGTAAAACCTACACCTTATGAAAAGAATAGTTGGAATTCTGATTGCCATTTCACTGGCTGGATGTGCTGAGTTGAGTCAGCTGCCTTTATCACAATTGCCTAACGTCACAAGTAAGCCTGCTGCGCTAACCAATGACGAAATCATCCAAGGGTTGAAGGATGCACTGCGAGTTGGAGCCGAGCATTCGTCCGACATAGCCTCAAGGGTTGATGGTTTTTATAAGAACCCGCAGCTGTTTATTCCATTTCCGGAGGATGCCATTAAGGTGAAAAATACTTTGGAGAAAATTGGAATGACCAAGCAGGTGAATGACTTTGTGCTTTCGCTCAACAGGGCTGCTGAGGAGGCGGCTAAGAGTGCTGCTCCTATATTTATTCAGGCCATACAAAACATGACTATACAGGATGCCCTTGGTATTCTAAAGGGGGGCGATAACGCAGCAACATCCTATCTGCGCGATAAAACTTACGACCAACTGAAGCTGAAGTTCAAGCCAATTGTTGCGCAGTCTATTAATAAGGTAGAGGTGACGAAGTATTGGAGTCCACTTGTTTCGGCATACAATAAAACAACCTTCCTTTCTGGAAACGAGCGTGTTAATCCTAACTTGGAGGAGTATATTACGGAAAGGGCAATAGATGGGCTATTCAAACTCATTGCCAAGGAAGAGCAATCAATTCGAAAAGATCCAGCCGCCAGAGTGACGGACATTTTGAAAAAAGTTTTTGCAAACCAATAACAATAAACCTACATGGAAAGGAAGTTGATTGAATGCGTTCCTAACTTTTCGGAGGGGCGTGATATGAGCATTATTAAGCAAATTACCAATGAAATTGAGGCTGTTGATGGCGTTAAGCTCATTGATGTTGACCCTGGGCAGGCCACTAACCGAACAGTCGTAACCTTTGTTGGTACACCCGATGAGGTTGTTGAGGCTGCATTTCGGGCCGTAAAAAAAGCAGCTGAACTCATCGACATGGCCAAGCATAAGGGAGCTCACCCTCGGTTTGGTGCCACGGATGTATGTCCTTTAGTGCCCGTAGCTAACATAACTATGGCCGAAACAGTGGAGTATGCGCACAAGTTAGCCAAGCGTATCGGGGAAGAGCTTCAGTTTCCGGTGTATTGCTACGAGAATGCAGCCTTTATGGAGAAACGAAAGAACTTAGCCTACTGCCGCTCAGGGGAGTATGAGGGATTGGCCGAGAAGTTAGCAAAGCCTGAGTGGACACCCGATTTTGGCCCATCTAAATTTGTTGCTAAAACGGGCGCCATTGCAGTTGGAGCGCGTAACTTCCTCATTGCCGTTAACTTCAATCTCAATACCACCTCCACTAGACGTGCCAACGCCATTGCTTTTGATGTTAGGGAAAAGGGTCGACCTGTTAGAGAGGGGAATCCTTTTACCGGTAAAATTAAGCTTAACGACCAAGGACAGGAGGTTTGGATTCCCGGCACTTTGGCAGGAACAAAGGCCATTGGCTGGTTTATTGACGAATACGGAATTGCTCAGGTTTCCATGAACATTACCAATATCGCCACAACTCCTTTGCACTTGGCCTTTGAGGAGGTCTCCCGCAAAGCCGCCGACCGTGGTATCAGGGTTACCGGAACCGAAATAGTTGGCGTAGTGCCGTTGAGTGCCCTCGTGGATGCCGGAAAATATTTTCTAAAGAAGCAGCATCGCTCCACTGGGATTTCCGATGAGGAGATTATTAAGATTGCTATTAAATCCATGGGGTTGGACGAGCTTTATCCCTTTGATTCGAAAAAGAAGGTGATAGAGTACCTTATAATAGAGGGTTCCAAAAAGAAGTTGGTTGACATGGATCTTGTTGCCTTTGCCAACGAAACTGCCTCGGAGTCACCAGCACCTGGCGGGGGCTCCATAGCCGCCTACATGGGGGCAATGGGTGCTGCTTTGGGAACAATGGTGGCCAACCTCTCCTCACATAAGGCGGGTTGGGATGAGCGGTGGGAAGAATTTTCCGACTGGGCCGATAAAGGGAAATACTATATGGATCAGCTGCTTAGCCTAGTAGATGAGGATACCGTTGCCTTTAACCGTATTATGGATGCACTATCCTTACCCAAGAAAACGGAGGAGGAAAAGCTTACTCGTAAGCAAGCTATTCAAAACGCAACTCGCTACGCTATTGAGGTGCCATTCAAGGTAATGCAGCTTTGCTATGGATCAATGGAAGTGATGAAGGCAATGGCCGAATTTGGCAATCCAAACTCTGTTACCGATGCTGGCGTTGGAGCAATTGCTGCCCGATCTGGCGTTTATGGTGCTTTTTTGAATGTTAAAATCAACTCCGTAAGCCTTAATGACAAGGAATTTGTGGCAAAAGTGCTTGCCGATGGTCAAATTATTTTGGAAAAATCGCAGGCCTTAGAATCCATAATCTTGGATATTGTGAACAAAAAAATAGTAATTTAAATAACTGATATTCAATTGCATGAAAAACGCGTTTAGGCACTTATACGCTCAGGTAATAATTTGATAATGCTGCGAAAACATTGCTTCAGCTAAAAAAAATTAACAAATAATTGTTACTGTGTTCTCATTTTGCTAAATTGGTGCTGTTAAAAATTGCCTTATTATAAACCTAAAACTTAATCTATGAAACGATTATCAGCTCTTCTTGTCCTGCTGATGCTTGTGGTTTCGTTTGCCCAAGCTCAGTCACGGCAGGTTACAGGAACGGTTACCAGTTCGGATGATGGATCGCCTTTAATTGGTGTGTCTATTCAGGTAAAAGGTACTGTTACCGGTGGTACTACCGATTTAGATGGTAAATACAGCCTGAATGTTCCGGCAAACGGCACTTTGGTGTTTAGTTTTGTTGGATACAAGCCTCAAGAGGTACAGGTTGGAGAACGTTCAATTGTAAATGTTATTCTTGAATCTTCAGCTACCAAGATGGAGGAAGTTGTTGTTACAGCTATTGGTATCAAGCGTTCTGAGAAATCACTCGGATATGCCGCTACTAGCGTTGGCAGCGATGATCTTTCCAAAGCACGTGATGCCAGTTTGATGGGATCACTTCAAGGAAAGGTTGCTGGAGTTACTATTTCATCTGGTGGTGGAACCCCTGGTGCTTCAACAAAGGTTATTCTTCGTGGCTATTCCTCAATAACTGGAAATAATAGCCCACTGTACATTGTTGACGGTTCTCCAATCAATAACTCTCAGGCTGATAGGAATGGAGCAGACTTTGGTAATGGTGCAAACGTGGTTAACCCGGATGATGTAGCTTCTGTTACGATTCTTAAGGGTGCTTCTGCAACTGCTCTCTATGGATCTCGCGCTGCAAATGGGGTAATCATGATTACCACAAAAAGCGGTAAGAGTAACAAGGGTAAGAAAATTACCGTTGAATATTCTGGCAATGCAACATTCTCTACCCTTCTTAAGCTGCCTCAGATGCAGAATGAGTATGGTCAGGGTTGGGGCGGTGTATTCCAGTTTCAAGAAAATGGTTCTTGGGGTCCTAAATTTGATGGTAAAATTCGCCCATGGGGTGCTATTTACAACCATAGCCAGCAGATTAAACCATTTGTAGCTGAGCCTAACAATATTAAGGATTTTTATGACGTAGGAACTTCCTATACCCATTCTATTGGTTTGAGTGGTGGTAATGATGATTCTAATTTCTACCTGTCCTTTTCGAATACTTCTACGGATGGTATTATTCCTGGCAATGCGGATACTTATGTAAGGAATAACGTTTCAGTAAAAGGGAGCACTAAAGCAAATAAGTTTACCATTGGTGGAAGTGTGAACTATGCTAAAACGCAGGGTAAAGTTCTATCAGATGGATATGGTGGAACAAGTGCTGCTTCAAACTTATATTCGGAGATTCTTCAGATACCTCGCGATATGAGTATTGTTGACTTTAAGGATTTGAATAATCCTTTTAATCAAGAAAACTGGTATTTTACCAACTATGCCTTTAATCCATACTATGCAATCTCTGCAAATGGAAATAAACGAAATGAGGATAGGGTATTTGGTAATGTATCCTTAGATTACCAGTTCCTTCCTGAATTAAAGGGAACTGTTAGAATAGGTACTGACGTTGCAAATTCTCAGGAAAAGTCATGGGAGGCTGTTTTAAACTACGATCCCAATTCTTGGGCAAATGTCAATCCTGAGGGCACAAAGAAGGCACCAAACCCTGGTTACTATTCTGAGGATTTCCTTTTTAGAAGGGAACTTAATATTGATTACCTATTAACTTACCAAAAGGATATCACTCCATCAATAAATATCAATGTTCTTGGTGGGTATAATATTAACCAAAGGAACCTCAAGGAATTGTATAACGTTGCTAATTCGTTGGATATACCTGGATTCTACAATATTGCAAACACTGCAGATCCTGTGACTGCAACTACGACTGAATCTATTCGTAGAATTTATGGGATTTTTGGTCAGGTAGACTTCGCTTATAAGAATTGGTGGTTTGTAACTGCAACAGCTAGAAACGACTACTCTTCTACATTGCCTAAAAACAATAGTTCGTTTTTTTACCCTGGTGTAAATACTGCAATTGTTCTCTCTGATGCAATTCCTGCCATTCAGCCATATATTCCTTTTGCAAAGGTAAGGCTTAGCTGGGGTCGAACAGGTAATGATGCTGATCCATACCGGGTTAATTCAGTATTTGAACAGGCAAGTATATACAATCCTTATGGCTACATCAATATGCCAATTGGTGGTCTTAATGGTTACTTAGCAAGCAATACAATTGGTAACCCTAAATTGAAGCCTGAAATCTCAACAGAAAAGGAAATTGGTGTTGATTTTAGATTCCTTAAAAATAGAATTGGTATCGATTTTACTTACTATGATAAGAGTACTACCGACCAGATTTTAGATGTTCCAACGGCTTCTTCTACTGGATATCAATATCAGACTAAGAATTTTGGTGAAGTTCAAAACAAGGGTATTGAGCTTATGCTAAACTTGGTTCCGATAAAGACTACAAATTTTGAGTGGAATGCATCTGTTAGCTATAGCCGCAACAGAAATAAGGTAATTTCTTTGGCGCCTGGTCTGGACGAAGTTCTTTTGCGCTCTATCTATAGCATCGATTTTGTTGCTGTAGCAGGTCAACCTCTTGGCGTTTTCAAAGGTTACGTTAATGAATTAGACCCTCAAGGTCATATAGTAGTTGATGCAAACGGTTATCCTAGGGCAAGTACCACCAAGGGTGTTCTTGGAAATGCGGAATCTAAATACACCATGGGTATCACCAATACCTTTACGTATAAAGATTTCACATTGGGCTTTACCTTCGATATTAGAGAAGGGGGCTTAATGTATTCAGGAACCGCTGACTTACAGTATTTCGTTGGTAATGCACCTCAGACCACCTACAATGATCGTCAACCATGGATGGTACCTAATTCGGTATATGGAGTGCAGGCTGGTGATGGAACTTGGACTTACAGTGAAAACACCCACCCAATTAACTATTCCAATGTTACCGACTACTACTATGCTACCAATAATAAAATGGCCGATAATATGCGCTTGATTCCTCGTTCTTACGTTAAGTTGAGGGAGGCAAATCTAACCTATACGGTGCCTAAAAAGTATTTGGGCAAGCTGCCATTAGGAAATTTGCAAGTTTCGGTGTATGGTAAGAATTTACTTGTATGGACTCCTGTTGGTAATAATTTTGTTGACCCTGAGGTTACCTCTTTCGGCAATGACTTAACTGGAGATCTTGGTGAATTCCGTACAAATCCAACACTTAGGTCATTTGGATTTAGCGTTAAAGCTACCTTTTAACCATTAAACTGTGATTCTTATGAAAAATTTAGTAAAATATTTTGCTTTTCTTCTCATTCTTGCTCTTTTTGCGAGTTGTGGAAAGGATTGGTTGGATGTTAATACTGATCCAAACAATGCAGCAGCAGCCAGTGCTGAAAATATACTCCCTGCTGCCGAGTTGAATTCTGGCATAGCTATTGGGGGATACTACAATCTTTTAGGCCAAATTTGGAGCCAATACTATACTCAGAATTCGGGCTCGAACCAGTATAAGTATATTGATGCTTTAGGTCTAACCGCTAACAATTTTCAATTTCAGTTTGGGCAGATGTATGCATCCTTACTTAATCTGAAGACTGTTGAGTCAGAGGCTGTGAAACAAGATAACTGGGCGTATTTTTTGATGGCTACCGTTGTTGAATGTTACGATTGGCAGGTTCTTGCTGACTTGTACGATCAAATTCCATTCAATGAAGCATTGCAGGGGGTTGCCAATCAGTCACCACACTTTGATCCTGCTCAGCTAGTGTATGACTCTTTGATTACTAGGTTGGATTATGCTCTTGCTAAACCATTGAATATTCTTACTGATGTTCAGAAAACAAAGGATTACTTCTTTGGCGCTGATATGGCACAGTGGGTTCGGTTTGCAAATACACTGAAGTTGAAAATCTACATGCGTCAGATGTACATTAGACCCACTGTAGCGCAAGCAGGTATTCAGCAGCTTTATGCTGATGGAGCAGACTTCTTAACTTCAAGTGCTAAGTTGGATATGTTTGAAAATGCCAAAGGTAAGGATAACCCACTTTATGAATTTGATCAGCGATTAAATACTACAACCAATTTAGCCATCAGCGCTACTTTGTATAAGTATTTAAAATCTAATGCTGACCCTCGTCTAGCCGAATTGATTAATTCTGGTGGTGTAAATCCTCTTCCTCAGGGTGGTAATCAAATTCCAACAACCCTTATTGATAAGGTTATTACTGCAAAGTTAAATACTACTGATCCAGTTTACTTTATTTCTGCAGCAGAATCTTATTTCTTGCAGGCAGAGGCGGTTGCAATGGGTTGGGGAACTGGAGATGATAAGGCTTTGTATGATGCTGGCGTTATGGCTGCTTTTAGTCGCTTTGGTCTTGATGGTTCTTCATTTATTGTTCCAGGTGGTGCTTATGTGTATCCTCCTAGTGTATCCTCATTTGAGGTGAAGCAAGAGGCCATTATTATGGCAAAGTGGGCTTCAATGGCTAGATCTGAAGGTATTGAATCATACCTAGAGACCAACAGAACTCACTATCCCATAGAATCTCCTTTAAACAGTTATCATTGGAATACCAGTACCTTTGATCCAACTAATACTGATTATGTAAATTGGACAGGTGGAGAGAGATTGTATCCTTTGAATGGATCAACTGGTTATTTCCCACTTAGACTGGTTTTCCCTGCTTCGGAAAGACTCAGCAATAGTAATACTCCTGCAGAGATTCCTTCTTCTGCTAACGTTTGGTGGGATGTTAAACCTTAATTAAACCTTAAGAACTATGAAACGATTATTATATTTAAGCGTAATCTTCTTTTTAGCAGCGAGTTCATTTTCTAGCTGCGAAAAGGCAACAACTAAGGGACTCTCAACCATGCGGTACTATCCTGTAGTTACTATGGCAGGTGATGCATCCATTACCATCGATCAGGGTACTTCCTATTCCGATGCAGGGGCAACTGCTGAACAGAATGGAGTAACATTGGATGTAGTAACCTCTGTAACTAGCCTCTATTTTGGATACTCCGGAACTACGGTTGATGTAAATGTTCCTGATGTTTATTATATCAACTACACAGCCACAAACGATGAAGGTTTTTCCGCCACTTCGTCTAGGACTGTTACGGTAAATCTTACCCATACTGGTGATTTTGTTACAAGTCTAGATGGGTTTTATTACGGACGTGTTCTTCGTACTCCCGCTCAAGGGTCTGTTTCACCTACTGCTGATTTGGGCCCAATTTTGGTTGTAAATCTCGGCGGAAATACCTATGGAATTTCTGATGGTATTGGTGGTTATTACGCCTTTGGTAGGGCTTACGGTGATGGTTACTTGGCAACCCCAGCTACCTTTACTGCTGACATTGCTGGTAATGTGTTTACCCCAGGCCCTTCGTTTGGCGTAGGCGCATTTGGTGGTGTTGCTACAATGAGTAATATCTCTATTGACCCTGTTGCAAAGCAAATTAGATTTACAACAACATGGGATCAAGGTTACGTATTCAACGTTACACTGACGCAGATCCAAAACTAACAACTAGACTGATATGAAAAAAGGATTAATATTATTGATGTTTGGAGCCGCTGTCCTCTCACTTGGCATCAGCTCTTGTAACAAGATCGATAGTTTGGACGATTACAAGACTGTGAATATCGGACAAACTGCTACTATGCCACTTAATGGAGAATATTGGGTTAAGGTGGATATTGGTGAAATTGGTGCCACTGATACTACATGGTATCCTGACGGATATGGCTGGGGTTGGATAAGAATACAATTGTTTAATACCGCGTCCAACACTAAAGATTCTATCTGGTTTAGTGATCCTAATGGTTGGTGGGCATTAGCTAAAACTAGTTGCGTACCTTCTGAAACGCTGATTAATGCTGGTGGACCATTTGATAACATGGACCCACGTGAAGCTGGTGAATCTGTCACTTTTCTAGGTGGTAAGGTGTTCCTCAAGGGGACTATTACTCCAGGTGGTAGTGTTGCTGACAGTATTAGTATTTCCACTAAGTATAGCGATAACGCAGCTGGATATATTTTCCGTTACGGCGGCTACCGTCGTACTGGTTTCCAGGAGGACGAACACTAGAGCATACACTAATAACTAAATTAGAACCCCCGATTTCGGGGGTTCTTTTTTTTACTCATATTTTGCTACCTTTGCCCATCAAAGTCTATGGGGATGGTAGAGAATATATTTCCCGTTTTTAATGGAATGCTGGAGCGCGAGGTAAAGGAGAATCGCTTGAAGCAGAGAGGTGTTGTGGTTTGGCTAACCGGACTTTCTGGTAGTGGGAAAACTTCCATTGCCATTGCTGCCGAACAGGAACTCACTCAACTGGGGTTTTTAACACAGGTTCTGGATGGGGATAATATTCGTTCAGGGTTAAACAGCAACCTTGGCTTTTCTTCCGAAGATAGATTAGAAAATATTAGGCGTATTGCCGAAGCAGCTAAACTCTTTGCTCACTGTGGGGTTATAACCATCTGTTGCTTTGTTAGCCCGGAGGACAATATGCGTGAAAGGGCTAAACAGATAATAGGTGAGGAGGACTTTTATGAGGTTTTTGTTAATACCTCAATGGAGACCTGCGAGCAGAGAGATGTTAAGGGGCTTTACAAAAAGGCAAGAGAAGGGAAAATAGAGCATTTTACTGGAGTTAATGCACCGTTTGAAGCTCCCTTAAATCCATTTTTGGAACTTAGAACTGAGGGATATTCAGTTAAGGAGTGTGCCTCGATTTTGGTGAATGCAATGATGGATAGAATTAAGTTGAAGTAAGTTACAGTATGGATAGAATTGTATTGAATCATTTGCGCGAGTTGGAGGCTGAATCCATTTATGTGATTCGGGAGGTGGTGGCGCAGTTTGAGAATCCAGTCATGCTTTTTTCTGGTGGAAAGGATTCCATTGTAATGTTTCATCTGGCACGTAAGGCTTTTTGGCCCGCTAAGGTGCCTTTCTCCTTAATGCATATCGATACGGGACACAATTTTCAGGAGACGCTTGACTTCCGTGATCAGCTGGTTGCAGAGGCTGGAGTGAAAATCTTCGTGCGCTATGTTCAGGATTCTATCAATAGTGGACGCGCCATTGAGGAGAAGGGAATTAATGCAAGTAGAAATAAAAATCAAACTGTTGCTCTGCTCGACGGGTTGGAGGAACTTAAGGTTGATTGCGCCATGGGTGGCGGCCGTCGCGATGAGGAGAAAGCTCGTGCCAAGGAGCGATTCTTTTCTCATAGAGACGAATTTGGACAGTGGGACCCAAAAAACCAACGACCTGAGCTCTGGAACCTGTTCAATGGCAGAAAGCTCATGGGGGAGCACTTTAGAGTTTTCCCCATTAGCAATTGGACCGAAATGGATGTATGGCAATACATTCTACTGGAAAATATAGCCTTACCTTCGCTTTACTTTTCGCATGAGCGAGAAGTTTTTGAGCGTGACGGCGTACTATATGCTCAATCGGACTTTATGCAGATGAAACCAACAGAAAAGTTGGAAAAGAGGATAGTTCGCTTTCGAACCATTGGCGACATGACCTGTACTGGTGCTGTTGAATCGGTGGCACAAAGTCTTGAGGATATTATTGAAGAGGTGGCTGCAACTCGTGTAACCGAGCGAGGCACTAGGGCTGACGATAAGCGTTCAGAGGCAGCAATGGAGGATAGGAAAATTGAGGGATACTTTTAATATAGGCTATGAGTAGTTTTAATAACGGCGACGATTTAAGCATGAATACTCGCGGCTACCTCGATATGGAGCTGCTGCGGTTTACTACAGCAGGTAGCGTCGACGACGGAAAGAGCACATTGATTGGTCGGTTACTTTACGATAGCAAGGCAATATTTGAAGATCAGCTGGAAGCAATTCACCAAGCAAGCATAAAGCGGGGACACGAGCACGTTGATTTGGCCTTGCTTACCGATGGTTTACGTGCTGAGCGTGAGCAGGGGATTACCATAGACGTTGCTTACCGTTACTTTGCAACTCCTCGTCGCAAATTTATTATTGCCGATACTCCTGGTCACATTCAATATACGCGGAATATGGTGACCGGTGCCTCCACCGCCAACTTAGCTATTATTCTGGTTGACGCACGGAATGGTGTTTTAGAGCAAACTATACGGCACTCCTATATTGCAGCCCTATTGGGTATTCCACAGGTGATTTTTTGCATTAATAAGATGGACCTTGTTGACTTTAGTCAGGAGGTTTTTAACCGCATAAAGACCAATCTAGTAGAGTTGGCAAAGCAGGTTGGGCTCGGCCAAACCTGGTATATGCCCATAAGTGCGCTCAACGGCGACAATGTGGTAACGCAATCAGAGGCAATGCCCTGGTTTACAGGAAAGCCTTTGCTGGAATTGCTTGAGACGGTGGAGGTTATTCGGCACGAGAAATCTGATGCTGCACGATTCCCCGTTCAGTATGTTATTCGACCTCAGAGCGATAAATTTCACGACTACCGCAGCTACGCTGGACGAATTGCCGGCGGCACTTTTAGAGTAGGCGATAAGGTGGTTGTTCTTCCATCTGGGTTAAAGTCTACCATTGCTGCCATCGATTTTGCTAGTGAACCGCTGCAAGAAGCCTATCAGCCCATGTCCGTATCACTTCGTTTAACGGATGATGTAGATATTAGCAGAGGCAACCTAATTGTGAAGGAGGGCGAGGAGCCAAGGAGCAGCCAGGAGCTGGAGATAATGTCGTGCTGGTTAAATGAGCAGCCAGTCGTAGTTGGTGGAAAGTATATCCTAAGGCATGCCTCATCAGAGCTGCGATGCATTGTAAAGGAGATCGTCTACAAGGTTAATATTAATACCTTGGAAAAGGTATTAGACGATAAGCAGGTTGGCCCTAACGACATTGCTTTACTTCGCGTTAAGCTTACAAAGCCCATTTTCTTCGACTCCTATAACCTGAACCGAAATACCGGTAGCGTTATACTGATTGATGAGGCTACAAATGCTACCGTTTGTGCTGGGATGATTAACTAATTGAAGATATATTATTAGATTAAAGCAAAGGCCTTCTGGGCCTTTCTTTATTGAGGCTGGGCAAGGTTGGCTAGGACTGCTTGTCGTTATCTTCCTCTTCGTCTAGCTGATCCCCATCATCCTTTTCATAGAAGTGTCTGCGATAAATAAGGTAGCCGACAACCAAGGCGGCAATAAAAAAACCAAGCAATTGATAGCGTATCATAAGTTGGCGGTTTTATGGTAAAATAATTCGCTTGATTATACGCAGCTTATGGGTGTAAATTCTTTTTTCGGTATTGAAAATTCCTTGATGATCAATACTATCTATTCTTACCCTACCGGATGCATGTATGATTTTGCCCTCAGGAGCAATAAGGCCAACGTGTGTTATAAGCCCTTCCTCGTTGTCAAAAAATGCAAGATCCCCAGGCTGAACTTCCGTAATAAAGTCGACAGTTTTGCCTGTTAATGCTTGTTGTGATGCATCTCTAGGTATAAATATGCCGTGTATTCGATATATTGTTTGTGTAAAACCAGAGCAGTCGAGTCCAAAGATGGATTTGCCACCCCATAGATAGGGGGCATTAATAAAATGCATCGCAGTGGTAACAATATCTGTAGGTTTTGCTGTAGTGGCTTGGTCGTTGAACGTTAGGGGTCCTGCAGTTGGATGAAAGCAGCCTCCCTTTTGCTCCCTTTCGAAAATAAATGCACCGGGTGGCATTGTGTATTCCATGCTTGCTTCCCCAATACGGCATTGGTCTGCCATTGAGGTAATTATTAGATTGGCATTGGCAATGGTGGCAAATTCTGCATCGGAGAGTATTTTAACCATATTGCTGCTAACCCAGCCTTGATATCCATCGGCCATTGACTGAACCAGCAGCCACAATTCAGCGGTTTCAGAAATCTCAACCGGTTCGCCCCACAGTAGCTGCGATACCATTTCTGAGGATTCTGAAGGCTCTCTTCGCATTGGGACGATGGTTTCCACCGCTATGGCCTTTTTGCTGTTCAGGTTGTATTTAAACGGGAACTTTCCCATGTTAGCGTAATTTTTGTACATTTGTTCAATGCTTGAAAGTTAAGGAATTTTACTACCAAGGGAAAGGTTTTTGATGATAAAGCTTACTAAAAATAATTTGAGAGCAATTCTTCGAGTTGTTATTTTTGCCGCTGCCACAGTGGCTGTAATCTCCATCTTGCCTCATGAAGGGAAGTTCAAATTCGAATTTCAAAAGGGTAGACCATGGAGTCACGAAACGCTTATTGCTCCTTTCGATTTTCCTATTTATAAAAGCGATGCTCGGCTTCTTGAAGAAAAGAGCGCTGTGTTGAAGTCTTTCAAACCTTACTTCGACTTTGATAGCACTACCGTAAATGGCGTTGTAGCTCAGGCAAGTAGGGGTGTAGCCGATTACCTTACTCGAAAGCAGCAACAGCAGAACTTTCCATTTCGTTTTTCGACGCTTAGGAACCCTAACCTTTCTATGGTGAAGCAGGAAGAATCGGTTAGCAATCTTATGACGGAGTGTTTTAGATTTGTGTATGGCAAGGGTGTAGTTAGCCTATCCGATGCAAATCAGTTCTTTGATGGTACCAGTAATGATGTGCCAGTGGTTGTTTTACATAACGATTTTGCGTATGAGACCATTTCGGGAGAGCTTTTTACTCCTAAAATGGCCATGGAATACTTGGTGAATAAGTTGGCATCCTCTTTTTTCCGAACAGAGGATCAGGCATTGGCGTTTGCTCGTGATGCTGGACTTGAGCGTGTAATTGTTCCAAATGTAAAGTTCGACAAGGACAAAACTTCCAAGGTTAAAGCGGAGTTGCTGGGATCGGTTTCGTTAACCAGCGGGATGGTTCAGTCAGGGGAACGAATCGTTGCGAAGGGCGACATTGTTGATGCAAATACCTTCATGGTGCTCGAATCTCTCAAGCATGAGTATGAGTCGCGGCTGGGCTTTTCAGGTCAAGAGTACATATTGCTTTTGGGTCATTCTTTTTTGGTTGGCATTTGTATGCTCATTCTTTACCTATTCCTTTTTCACTTTCGGCGTGATATTTTGCAGTCCGTCAGAAAAATACTCTTTATAATTCTTCTGGTGGTAACCATGGTTGCTATCTCGGCATGGGTTATGAGCACCAGCACAGTCAGCATCTACTTGATTCCATTTGTGGTTGTTCCAATTTTCGTGCGAACGTTTTATGATAGCCGACTTGCTCTCTTTATCCATTTAATAACAATAATGCTGGTAGGCTTTCAGGCACCAAACTCATTTGAATTTATCTTTATAAACTTTGTAGCTGGTGTGGTGGCTATTTTTAGCCTAACGAATGCATATAGGAGAGGAAAACTTTTTGTTGCAACAGGTTATGTGTTTTTGGTATATGCTTCAATCTTTTTCGCGCTTAACCTGCTTAAGGAGGGTAACTTTAGCAACATTGTCTGGTTCGATTATGTTTGGTTTTTAGGAAATGCGTTCCTTATATTGGTTACCTACCAGCTAGTTTACGTGTTTGAAAAGGTCTTCGGATTCCTGTCAGATACAACTCTCATGGAACTTTCGGACCATAACCAGGAGCTGCTGCGCAGGTTGGCAGAGGAGGCACCCGGTACCTTCCAACACTCGTTGCAGGTTTCCACGTTGGCTGAGGCTGCGGTTTTTCAAATTGGCGGAAATCCTTTGCTGGTTAAAATTGGTGGACTGTATCACGACATTGGAAAATTGAATAACCCGATCTACTTTATTGAGAATCAGGTTTCTGAATTTAATCCGCACCACAATATAGAATTTGAGGAGAGCGCTAAAATCATAGTAAAGCATGTGGCCGATGGTGTGCAAATTGCTCGAAAGTATAAGTTGCCAGAACAAATCATTGACTTTATCCGAACACACCATGGCTCCTCCAAGGTTCAGTATTTCTACCGGTTGTATCGTAGTAAGTTTCCAGAAGGAGGCCTTGATGACTCATTTTGCTATCCTGGTCCTCGTCCAATGAGCAAGGAAACTGCCGTGCTCATGATGGCCGACGCGGTGGAGGCTGCCTCCCGAAGTTTGAGTAATGTTACGGCCGAATCCATCGATGAATTGGTTGAGTCCATCGTTAATTTTCAGCAGCAGGAAGATCAGTTTGCCGAGGCCGATATCACGTTTAAGGATATTACAACAATAAAAACTGTTTTTAAGAAAAAATTGCTCAATATTTACCACGTTCGGGTGGTATATCCTCAATAAAAAAGAGGGAGTAGGCTCCCTCTTTTTTATTCTAAAAAGATGTTGATTATCTTAGGTCGTTTACTGTTACTCCAGGATATTTTGCTGTGGGAAAGGTAAATGCATCCTCGCTCACAGGAATATCGTGTTCAAATTTCTTGATATCGAGTGTATATCGGTTACCATCCTTGCTGAAATATTTTATTTGAACTGGCTCCATCGTTTTTTGGTTGAATGAAAACCGAACAATCGTGTAGGTAACCGCAAGGCTTTTTGGGTAGAGGTCAATTACATAAACAGGTACCTTGTTTATGGTTGTTTCCTCCTTAAACTTATACTTAAAATCTCTGTCGTAAACTGTAAATAGTTTTGCTGGATCATCAAGCACACCTCCATCGCCTTCTTTTGGTTCGAGGATATTAACCTCGTTGGCTTCCTTGAGGTAAGTCCATTTGGTTTTGCCGTTAAAGTAGGTTACGGTGCCCATCAAGTCAAGCACATACTTTCGTCCCTTGAGGGTTATGGTACCCTTGTGTGTGTCCTTAATGTGTTCCTGCTGATTTTCCAAAGTAAAGGAGAATTCGGAATACATCGTTTTATACCCCTTTGTCTTTTTTGAAAAATCTTCAAGGATGTCTTTTGCACGTTGATCCTTTTGCGAAAATGCAAACATAGGAATCATAAGAAGTGCTAAGAATAGGATTTTTTTCATGCTATGTAGTTTGTTAAAATTATCGGTGAATGTTGCTATTGATATGAGAAAATAGTTGTTCTAACGACATCTCGTCCGTTATAAGGACTTGCCGCGCTTTGCTCCCTTCAAATGGGCCTACAATTCCTGCCGCTTCTAGCTGGTCAATTATTCTCCCGGCGCGGTTATAGCCAATGGAGAACTTTCGCTGTATTAGTGAAGTGGAACCTTGCTGGTTCATTACAATAACCCTCGCTGCTTCTTCAAATAGGTCATCCTTTTTGGAAAGGTCAACTTCAGCCGATTCGCTTCCTTCCTCTCCCTTGTATTCGGGAAGGAAAAATGCGGAGGAATAGCCTCGCTGGTTTCCAATAAAGTCGGTAATGCGTTCTATTTCAGGGGTGTCAACAAAGGCGCATTGAACGCGAATGAGGTCACTACCTGTTGATACTAGCATATCGCCACGGCCGATTAGCTGGTTTGCACCGGGGCTGTCTAGAATTGTACGTGAGTCAACCATTGCTGAAACTCTAAACGCAATTCTAGCCGGAAAGTTGGCTTTAATAACTCCGGTAATAATATTAGTAGTTGGCCGCTGTGTCGCAATAATTAGGTGAATACCAATGGCTCGTGCAAGCTGGGCGAGCCGAGCAATTGGTGTTTCTATTTCTCTTCCGGCTGTCATTATAAGGTCGGCAAACTCGTCGATTACAACAACAATGTAAGGTAAGTATTTGTGGCCTTTTTCGGGATTGAGCCGGCGCGATACAAACTTCTCGTTGTATTCTTTTATGTTTCGTACGTGAGCAAGTTTTAGTAAGTCGTATCGGCCATCCATCTCGTTGCACAGCGAGTTGAGCGTGTAAATTACCTTTTGGGTGTCGGTAATAATGGCCTCCTCTGCGTCAGGTAGTTTAGCTAGAAAGTGGCGTTCAATTTTGGAGTATAGCGTTAATTCAACTTTTTTAGGGTCAACCAGCACAAATTTGAGTTGTGAGGGATGCTTTTTGTAAAGTAAGCTGGTGAGCATGGCATTCAACCCCACCGATTTACCTTGCCCTGTTGCCCCGGCAACTAGTAGGTGAGGCATTTTAGTAAGGTCAATAACAAAGGTTTCGTTGCTAATTGTCTTACCCAAGGCGAGTGGCAGCTCATATTTTGACTCTTGGAACTTAGCCGATTTAATTATCGAAAGCATGGAGACTACCTCCGGATTAAGATTGGGAACTTCGATGCCAATAGTTCCTTTTCCTGGAATTGGTGCAATAATTCTAATACCCAACGCAGCTAAACTTAACGCAATGTCGTCCTCCAGACTTTTAATTTTTGAGATCCGAACCCCGGGCGCTGGAACTATTTCATACAGTGTTACGGTAGGTCCTATGGTCGCCTTTATTTTATCTATTTGAATTTTATAGTTGGCAAGGGTTTCAACAATTTTATTTTTATTCGAGATAAGCTCTTCGTTGGAAACAGCAGCAACACTACCCTTGTATTCTTCCAGTAGTTCAATCGGTGGCTTTATAAATGCTGAAAGGTCAAGGGTTGGGTCGTAAATGTCCTGACTGCCTGTATGGGGGTTTGCCAATTCTTCTTCTGCTACTGATTCTACCAGTAGTTCAACCTCTCCGAAGTTGTCAACAACCTTGTTTTGTGCATTTTCTGTATTCGATATAGAGGTGGTGAAACCAATGCTTTTCTCGTCAATTTTTTTTGAAAAGTTGTTGTCTAGGTTTTCAGTAGCTTCTGGCGCCAATGAAATTTCTGCGTTCTTGGATCCTATGCTTATTACCTCCATTTCAAGAGAATGGTCTTTTTCTTTCAAGCCTCGGTTAGGTCCGCTTTGCTCACCCGCTGTAGCACCCGTGATTGGATTTTTTACTGAGGTAGTGGGAGTGCCGATACCATTAGCCCATGCTGGGTTTTCTGCCGCCACTACATCAGACTCCTTTTTCTTAAACAGGTCGTGAATATATACTACACTACGGTTAAGCCAGTGGAAGGCGTTCTTTGTTGTGAAAACGAGGAAGGTAGCCATGGCAAATAGCAGCAGCATTGCGGTCCCAACTTTCCCCAAGAAGCTATTCATCCATTTAGTGACAAAAACGCCATGCGCACCGCCAAGCCCATTTCCCATATAGCCTTGTGCTGTCCCAAAAAGAAAACCAAATATCAACGAAGTTAGAATGGCAGAGATTAGCAATATTCGGCTTGATTTGCGAAAAGGATATGGCCGAAGCTTCATTAACCGCAACCCACCAAGTGCAAATATTAAGGGAAATACCAGAGCTGCTAAGCCAAATCCATCACTCATGAAAAGGTTTCCTAAGAAGGCTCCAGCTTTCCCGGCCCAGTTCTCTACCCGAATATCGGAGGCGGAAAATACATTTTGCCAGCCAAAACTTTGATCGGCTTTCCAGGTAAACACAAATGAAATTAGCGCAATTAGGAGGTAGAGCGAGAAGAGGAAAATAAACACTCCCGCAATGAACTTAAAACGCTCGTCGCGATGAAACCCCTTCTTGGTCGAAGGGTTAGAATCAGATTTTTGGCTTTCTTTTTTTCCCATTTAGCTTGCTTGTGAAAAAACGTTATTCGCAGAATAATAGTGTGCTTTATGTTGCAAAGCTAAATAAAATATGGAAAAACTGAGTAACGTTTTTACGGATGGTTAATACTACTGCATTTTAAAAAGCTTAAAAACTTCTAGTAAAGTTTCTTTGTTAATTCTTTTATAACCAGTTGGAACTGTAAAATTGCTAATGTCGGTACCGCTATTTTCAATTTTTGAGGCTTCAATTATTACCTTTCTATGAGCCATCACCATGCCAAATTGCAGCATCACCCCATCAATCTGCTCGAATGGCGTATTCTGGTTTGGATTTGGCCGGCCTATCTCTTTAGTGTAGTACACATCAAAGGAGGCTTGGCTGGAATCGTTAATGTGAAATGTTGCCACCTGGCAGTTGTAGCCAAGAATTTTCTTGTTGCCCTTTTGAGGTGTAATGGTAATGGAAGGCATGTCTTGATATAGGAAGGATGCCCCAAAGTTACCTGTTGAGTCAGTATAGAATAGCTTTTTGTTGAGGAGCTTGATGAGATAGTGGCTTACTTTGGTTTCCCTATTTTCAATGTAGGTGATGCTAACCGCTCCAGACAATGCTTCTATTTGAGTGTTTATCATGTTGTTACTATACTTAATCGTCATTTGGGTTGGAAGCGTTTTAGCCGTGTCGTCTGGATAGGTAATTTGGTAGACCACCGTGCCCTCCTGTGTAAGGGATCTATTGGAGTTGCATGAAAAAAGAAATAAACCTGTTATGAAGCAGATGTATAGCTGTTTTGGAAGCCTATTCATAGTATATTTTTCTGCAATTTAAGAATTTCTTTGGCAGTATAACTGTTTCTGCTGTTCAATCTCCCTGTTTTTTATTAGCCATTAGGTGTCCAAGGCCAGTTTGGTGTATCTAGTGGATAGCATAGGCAAAATGATAATGGTCGCTTGTTTTTTAAAAAACAATTTTTAGCTTTGTTCCTTTCAGTCTAATAAATTAACAAATTGTGTATGAACAAATTAGCAGTTGTAGCGTTAGGTGGAAATGCGCTGCTTCGCGGAAACCAAATGGGAACCATTGACGAGCAGGAGCAGAATACAGAGGATACGCTTGAAAATCTTGTATACTTAATCAAAGAGGGATACAGCCTAGTGATCGGACATGGCAATGGCCCGCAGGTTGGAAACATCCTTATGCGTAATGATGCCGGTGAACAAACGTATGGAATTCCGCAAATGCCATTAGACGTGTGCGTTGCCGATTCCCAAGGTGGTATTGGCTACATGATTGAGCGAATGCTACGCAACGTATTGCACAAGCATGGCATTGAAAAGGAGGTGGTATGCCTTGTAACCTCAGTTGTGGTAGACAAGGATGATGCTGCCTTCAAAAATCCTACTAAAAGAGTTGGAAAAAGCTACACCAAGGAGCAAGCCGATGCATTGGCAAAGGAAAAAGGATGGATATTTAAGGAGGAGGTTAAGGATACCGTTAGTGGTTGGCGTCGGGTGGTACCGTCCCCACGGCCAATTAAAATAATGAATGAAACAATAATCGAAGAGCTTGCTAGAGAAGGCGTGATTGTAATTGCTGCTGGAGGTGGTGGAGTTCCTGTGTACATTGACGAAAAAGGGAATGTAAGACCATCAGAGGCCGTAATCGATAAAGATTCAGCATCGGCATTGCTTGCTGCTAGGATTAAAGCTGATGAGTTCTATATACTCACCGATGTTCCTTATGTGTATATTAACTATAAAAAGCCAGGAGAGAAAAAGATAGAGTTTTTAGATAAGGCAGACACCGATAAATACCTTGCTGAAGGTATGTTTGGTGAGGGTAACATGGCACCCAAAATTCGGGCTTGTCTTCAATTCATTGAGCAGGGTGGTTCAATGAGTGTTATTACGGAGGCCACAAAACTTGAGGACATGTCGTATGGCACCAAAATCACCATGCACTACGAAAACTAAAATGGTTAATTTCGCATCTAGAAAAACTTACTAAAACAATAATTATGGCTTTCAATCTTAAAAATAGGAGCTTCTTAAAGCTTCTCGACTTTTCTCCAAAGGAGATTGATTTTATGCTAAATCTTGCTGCCGACCTTAAGGCTGCTAAATATGCCGGAACAGAGCAGCAGATGATGAAGGGGAAAAATATTGTTCTTCTTTTCGAAAAGGATTCTACCCGTACTCGTTGTGCATTTGAGGTGGCTGCACTTGATCAAGGTGCGCACGTTACCTATCTTGGACCTTCCGGTTCTCAAATGGGTAAAAAGGAATCCATGAAGGATACCGCACGCGTGCTTGGACGCATGTATGATGGTATTGAATACCGTGGTTATTCTCAGGAAATAGTTGAAACGCTGGGTGCCTATGCTGGCGTTCCAGTTTTCAATGGGTTGACCACCGAGTTTCATCCTACTCAAATTCTTGCCGACTTTCTTACCATGCGTGAGCATACCGACAAACCTCTATCAAAAGTTGCATTTTGTTATTTAGGCGATGCACGCAATAACATGGGCAATTCCCTTATGGTTGGTGCGGCAAAAATGGGTATGGACTTTAGAGCAGCCGCTCCAAAGGCATGCTGGCCTAATGAGGAACTTGTTGCCAAGTGTCGCGAGATTGCAAAGGAGACAGGTGCTAAAATTACCCTAACGGAGGATGTAAAGGTTGGGGTTAAGGGTTGCGACTTTTTGTACACCGACGTATGGGTATCGATGGGAGAGCCCGAGAGTGTTTGGGAAGAACGCATTAAGCTGCTGAAACCATACCAGATAAACAAGGCAGCCATGGAGGCTACCGGTAATCCAAATGTTAAGTTTATGCATTGTCTTCCTGCCTTCCACAACCGTGAAACCGCGGTTGGTCAGGACATGTATAAAAAATTTGGCATCGGCGAAATGGAGGTTACCGAAGAGGTATTTGAGTCGGGTGCTTCAATAGTATTTGATGAGGCCGAAAACCGCATGCACACTATCAAAGCAGTAATGGTTTCGATGATAAGCTAACGTAATTCGTCAATTATTTTTAAAAAAAGTGCTCCAATAGGGCACTTTTTTTGACTTGCTTTGTTTTTTGGCATACCTTAGTTAAGGTTTTATTTACTAATTCTTTAGCTATGACTATTTACATTGGGAACATTTCCTATTCAATGAAGGAGGAGGAGTTGAAAAGTGCTTTTGAAAAGTTTGGTGCTGTAACCAGCGTTAAAATGATCGTTGATCGGCAATCCGGCCGCTCAAAGGGATTTGCGTTTGTTGAGATGGAAAATGAAGAAGAGGCTATTAGTGCCATTGCCTCTCTCAACAATTCTCAACTTGACGGCAGAAACATTAAGGTGAATGCTGCCCATAGCAAAGATACAGTGCAGGGAGCATAGCGAAAAGAGATCAAGAGAAGCAACTACCTACAATTGGGAGTTGCTTCTCTTTTTATGTAATAACATCTCGAATTACCATATAAAGCATAAATCCGGAAGTTGCGATCTTTACTCCGGTTCCTATTACAAATCCAATAAAACTTCCTATTGCCGCTTTTGTCGCTTCTTTGTTCGAGGCACCACGTGTGATTTCAGCAATGAATGCTCCAATAAAAGGTCCAATAACAACCCCGATCGGAGGGAGTAGGAGAATGCCTGCGACTAGGCCAAGGGTTGCGCCAATGGCCCCTCTTTTCGACCCGCCAAACTTTTTGGTTGTCCACGCAGGAATTATGTAATCCATTACAGTGACGGTAATGGTTACTGCACCAAGAAAAAATATAGTGAATTGCGTATGCTCTCCGAAACGCGTGGCCTGCATAAGCAGTAAGGCAATAAAGCTAATGGGCGGGCCTGGTATTACTGGCATAATACATCCAAGTAATCCAATTAGCGAGAGTATAATTGCAAGCGATGCTAGGAAATAATCCATTTGCTGATCTATTTTCGACAATATAGAAAATATTAGGGATTGTAGATTTGTTCTACAATCCCTTGAAACTTTTGTAGGCTAAAAATCGTCGAGCGAATTGTCGTCAGGTGATTGGTCTGGCTTCTTTGAACTTCGCTTGTAGTCGTTAATTTTATATGATAGCCCAATAAAGAACATGCGGCTATTTCGTCCACGTTCATAGTTGGTTTCAAAATTATCACCGTAAGTAGTAGAGTTAAATGTGGTTGTTTTAAATACGTCACTAACTCTAGCAGTAATTGTGGCCTTGTTTTTAAGGAAATTCTTTTTTAGGCCTAGATCAAGCGACCACATTCTTGCCATAATACCTTGCCCGCCTGCTGAAAAACCTCTTCCACCAGTGCCGCTTGTAACAATTGGTGATCGGTAGTTAAAGTTTTGTTGAAACTCAATGCCCTTTGGCAGAAATACAACAGAGGCGATTTTTGCAGTCCAGCTGTTGCTGCTCTTTGCATCACTAGTTACCCCAGCACCATTAATCTCGGCGTGAAAGTAACTATAGCTGCCATTAATTCTCCACCACTTGAAGATTGGCGAAGATGCAACAACTTCAACTCCGTAGTTTACTGAACTATTAAGGTTGTCGTAGGTGGTTTCGAAAATATCATTTACCAGCGTTACTTTTTGTGCAATTACATCGGTGGTTTGACGGTAGAAAAGGGTGGTGGTAATGTTTGTTTTGACTTTTTTAAATCCATAGCCCACCTCGAAAGAGTTTACGTATTCTGGATTTATATTTGGATTTCCATAGCTTACATTGTTCGCATCCTGCTTCACTAAGAATGGGTTGATAACCCTGCTGCGCGGTCGGTTAATTCTGCCACTATAGCTGAAGATAAGATCGTGCCCGGTAGCAACCTCGAAGCTTAAGTGTAGCGAAGGAAATACGCTGAAGATATTTTTGTTGAAGGTAGAATCTGTGGTTTTTTGCTCCGACTTGGAAAGGCTTTGCTCAAGTCTTACGCCACCCATATACGAGAGTTTTCCCCATGTGTTAGAGTAACTGGCGTATCCGGAATAGATCTGCTCCTTGTAGATGAAGTTGTTGGAGTATGTTTGATTCACTATCCAACTTTGGGTTGTGGAGTCGCCCTCCCATACAAGGTAATCTGAGTTGTCGGATCGGAGAATGGCTTTGACGCCAGATTCCAACCTTCCCCCATTCCCAATTGGACTCACATAGTCGGACTGGATGGTGAACCTAGTTCCTGGTTCTTTTGTATCAGTTTTTTCTAGCTCGGGATATTGATTTGTTAATACCCCTGCAGGAGTGTAAAAATCTTTTCTCCGCATGGATGAGGATGTTTCAGGACCGTTGGAGAAAAAAGCATCGGCGGTTAGAGTCCGACCTTTTACATTAAAGTCCTTCTTATAGCTTAAGGTGAATTCCGACTCAAACCCATCGTTGTTGCTGGTGGTTCTATTTTGCTTGTAAAAGTCAACAACATTAAGTGCAGAGTCGTAGCTGGAGCTTACAAGATCCTCATTGCCGCTAAACTTTCTTGTGTTTAGCCAAGTGCTTAACGTGATTGTGTTTTTTGGATTAATGTTGTAATCGGCCCCCAGTCGAACTCCTCCAAATGTCATTTTTCTTGTGAAGTCCGTAGTGTTTTTAATATAGGGAATATCGCTCAAGTAGTTTTTGGAGTATGAATTGCTGTATCCATCAAAGTTGAAAGAGCGAAAATCAACGTTTGTAAAAATATTCCAATTATCTCTTTTAAAGTTGAGATTTACAGAGCCCATATAGCGATTATTGTTCCCTGCCGTTAGCGATACCATACCATTTGTTCCAACAATCTTTTGCTTTTTAAGAACGATGTTGATGATTCCGGCCATTCCATCGGGATCATATTTTACCGAAGGGTTGGTCACCACTTCAATGCTTTCAATCATGGCGGCTGGTAGCTGGTCAAGGCTAGTCATCTGTGATGGTTTTCCATCGATAAGTATGTTGACGTTTGTGGAGCCCCTCAGACTTATATTGCCATCGAAATCTACTGTAACAGAGGGCACACTCTGCATAACATCGAGCGCAGTACCACCAACTGACGCTAAGTCCTTGTCGACATTAATTACTTTTTTGTCGAGGCTGTGCGTCATCATCTCTTTCCTGCCAGTAACGGTGACACCCTCCATTGCCTGTGAGCCAATCGTTAGATTTATTGTGCCTAAGTCAACATCCTTTGCCTTGGGGGAGACGATTATGCTGGTGTTTTCCCACTGATTGTAACCAATAAACTTAACTTGGACTTTATAGCGTCCATAGGGAATCTTTTCAAGTAGAAATTCGCCTGAAGTGTTTGTTATTCCTCCGGTAACAATGGAGGAATCCCTCAACTTTATTATCACTACGCTTGCGTATTCAACTGGAACACCTGACTGCTTATCGAGTATCTTACCTTTTAGTGTGCCAGATGGAGGCATACTTCCATATCCTATTCCAGGTCCCGGTTGGGCTGATGCAATTAATGATGTCAAGCCGGTGAACATGACGGCAATGAATAATCTTTGTAATGTTTTTTTCATGGTCAAGTTTTGCTGTGCTTTTTAGGTGTTGCGTTGAGATAGTATTTAGACAAATAGGTTTAACATTTCTTGCGGTATTTCATGAAAATTATTTTTCTTGCATTATTGTCTGTGAAAATATGAGGAGTCAAGTTTCAATTCGCGTTTTTGGGATGGTTCAAGGGGTTGGATTTCGATATTTTGTCAAGAAAAATGCCAACAAACTTGGGCTAAGTGGTTATGCGAAAAACAATGATGATGGCACCGTTTTAGTTGTGGCTGAAGGCGATGAGGCCGAGTTGTTTATTATGGTTGAGCTATGTAAGCAAGGTCCCCTAAGAGCAGTCGTAAAGGAAGTGTTTGTTAGCTGGGGTGAGGCAACTGGAATGGCTGACTTCTTTACAATTTGAGTGCTCGCGGGTTTGAGTTGTATTTGTCCCATCACCCGATTTTACAAAACTATGCGCTACATTTGGACGCTTTTAGTTTATCAACATTTGTGAGTTATGGGAAATACTGTGTTTGCAAACGATATGGTGATGGAAAAACTTCGGCTTTCCCACACTTTAAAGCAGTTTAAACCTTCAACTGATATTTATTTCGACCTCCTAAGGTCCATTGTTTCTCAACAACTTTCGGGAAAGATTGCTGATCTTATTTTTGGGAGATTTTTAGACCTTTTTCCTCAAAGATGTCCTACGCCTAATTTGGTTTTGGCCATTGAAGTTGAACGGTTCAGAAGTGCTGGCCTTTCGAATGGGAAGGCAAATTACGTTAAAAATGTTGCTCGTTTTGCGTTGGAAAGTGGTCTGCAGTTGGATAAGATTTCTGCCATGGATGATAAAGCACTGCTGGAGTATCTCACTACAATTAAGGGCGTGGGTCGCTGGACTGCCGAAATGATACTCATTTTCTCGTTGAATCGGCAGGACGTTTTCCCCATAGATGACCTAGCAATTCGCCAAAGTATGGTAGAACTATACAACATTGATTCGGATAGTAAATCACTGAGAGAAAACCTTACTAGTATAGCAGAATTGTGGAGGCCAAATAGAACTCTGGCTTCGCTATTGCTTTGGGCGTGGAAGGATGGAAAGAAGTTACGATAGCTTATTGTAATCGCCAAAAACTATTGTTCGGATTACAACCGATGCGCAGGCAATACCAAATACTGCCGGCATGTAAGAGATTGTTCCCACATTCGACTTTTTGTTTTGCTCTCCTTCGATAATTGCTACAGATCCAGGTAGGGGTTCCTCGTCCGAAAAAACAACGGTAAATCCATTCTTGATCCCTATCCTGCTAAGTCGTTTGCGAAGCATGTGCGCAAGCGGACAGTGATGCGATTTAGAAATATCGGAAATTGCTACTCTCGTTGGATCAAGTTTGCCTCCAGCCCCCATTGAACTAACTAATGGAATGCCTGCTGCAATTGTTTTTGCTATCAGGTTAGCCTTTGGCGAAAGTGTATCTATTGCATCGACTACAAAAGTGTAGTTGGCTTTAAGAAGTGCATCAGTTTTTTCATCGCTGATGAAGTCTTTAATTCGATGCACTATTAGCAATGGGTTGATGTCAAGCAATCGGCTTGCGAGAATATCCGCTTTTGACTCTCCAATGGTGCTGTGCAACGCTGGGAGTTGTCTGTTTATGTTGGTAACATGAACATTGTCGGCATCTACAATGGTAAGTTCTCCAATGCCCGCCCGGCAAAGCATTTCGGCTGCATAAGCTCCAACACCACCTAGTCCAACCACCAGAACGTGCGCTTTCGTTAGCAGTTCAACACGCTCGTTGCCTAAAAGAAGTTCAGTACGTGCTAGCCAGCTAGTATCGTGTTCAGTCATTGATGGATATTTTGAATAGGCTTGCAAAGTTATTCGAAATTTCAGATACGAGCTGTTCTGTCGATATACCCTTTATTTCTGCCGCCTTGGAATAGATGGATGCTATAGAAACGGAGGCATCATCGGTCTCCAAAAATAGTTGTGTGGTTGGAGTTCTCCTCAAGCTATCGGCTGTGGCATCGTCGTTTGTAAGGAGAGCGGCTCCGAATGAGAGATAGTTTCCTGCATCGAGAATGATTTCAGCCTTGGTAAACTTTCCCCTAAAACCATGGAAGATAAAAGGGGCTGGGTGTTTTATTCGTTTTTGAATAGCTAAAATTTCACTGGTGGCTCTTACGTTATGTATTATCACAGGAGTGTGGTGGGTTTCTGCGATTGTGAGCTGCTTTTTAAACACCTCGATCTGAATAGAATATTCCACGTTGCAAGCCTTGTCAAGGCCAATTTCACCTAGTGCTATCACCTTCCTGTTTTCTTGAATTAGCTGCCCAAGCCATTCAATTTCAGAAGAACTATGCATGGCTGCCCTCCAAGGGTGAATACCTGCAGAATAGTAGAGCCTAGGATGGTCGTCGACGGTATTACCAGAAGAGACGTTCAACAAGCATATAAATGCATCTTGATGGTAGCGGTGAGTATGAATGTCAATGGTTTTAAGCATAGGACTTCGAAGGTTCGTCCATCTTATGTTTCTGTTAAAAGAAAAGCCCTAATACTAGGGCCAATCTTTTAGAACTCAATTTTTCGAATGTTCTTTGCCACTTCTTGCCCTCGCTCATTTTTCTCTACGGTGAACTCAACTGCGTCGCCTTCCCCGAGGTCGTTGAAATCATCAATGATAAGATCGGTGTAGTGGAAAAATAAGTTGTTAGGTGGATATGCAATAAAACCGAAACCCTCCTTCAGACTGAGAATTTTACTCTTCTTGTCGGGGCCATCGCCAAAGTCCAGCTCCTCTCTTTTTGCATAATTTGATTCAGTTTGAACGAAAAGATCGTTGGACATGCTATCGACCATGTTTCCCTCATTGTCTATTATCTCGTTCATCTGAATTGGGTAGGAGGCCTCACTAAGCAAATCTTGCGAAGTTTTGGTGACCATTTTTTGGCCGCTGTCATCCATGAATTCAAAATTCCAGCTGAGCACTATAACACGAATGCCTAGGGTATTTAACTTCCGAACAAGCGGAACATAATCACCATCAGAGGCAATGAGTACAACCACATCGAACATTTTATGTATGGCAAGCTCCAGCGCCTCCATTGCCAACCAAACTTCTACACCGCGGTCTTCTTTCCTTCCAAATTTATTGCGAACGGGCAGGTAGTGGGTAGTTACACCTTCGGACATAAGGATGTCGTCGAAAACTCGCTCGTAGTATAGCTGGCTACCACGTTGACTTGCCTCCTGTGCGTTTAATCGGCTCCTGAAATAGTGCGCGTCCACTACCAAGCAAAGCCTTTCGTCTATTTCGTCAACTTTCGCCACCCATCTGCTAATAAAGTTGTGCATCCCTGAAATGCTCAGTCTCCTCTTTTTTGGGTGGACGTAATTGTAATAATTGCTTACATGTAAGAAGTAGTTTCCGTCGTAAAAAACTCCGATTTTTCTTGTTTTTTGATTTCCTGGTAACATGATTGTATCGATTATAAATTGTTTAAATAATTATGCTTCACTAACCTTGTTTTGGCTGAAATGTTCTCATCTGATTGATACTTTTTTACTTAATGGCTGTTGGTAATTGCTTTAGTGACATTATGGCATTAATTCATGGCTGCATGTATGACAATGTGGCTTAATTTTTAATTGGTCATCACCTGGTACGCAAGTTGCTAAATCATTTCTGAAATCACAAAAATAGTGTTTAACTTTTAAATATGGAGGATTTAGCCATGTTACCAATTGTAAAAAACTACAACAACTTACCCAGCCTTATTGATGATATTTTTGGTCGCGACTGGTTCGATAATATCGTGGAGGGCTCAACCGGAAGGACAATGACACCTGCCGTTAATGTTTTTGAGGACAAGGACGATTATCGTATTGAAGTTGCCGCTCCTGGGTTGAAGAAGGAGAATTTTAAACTTGATCTTAACCAGCGTGTGCTGTCAATCACTTCAGAAAAGATGGATGAGCAAAAAGAGGAACAAGGTGGCAAGTTTATCAGAAAAGAGTTTAGCTATAACTCCTTCTGCAGAACATTTGCTCTTCCCTCGTCTGTGAATGCTGAAAAGATTTCGGCAAAGTATGAGGAGGGTATTTTAACCGTATTCCTACCCAAAAAGGAAGAGGCAAAAGTTATCCCTGCTCGACAAATTGCAATTAGCTAATTTCTTGAGCACAGATTATTAAAATAAGGAGGGTCGTTCCCTCCTTATTTTGATTTTAGGCTATAGAAACAGCGCTTTGGTGACTCTACAATGTTGTTGGCAACAAGCTTCTTAATTGATTTCTCTACCTCTTTTTTCTCAATTCCTGAAAGTTCTGCAATTTCTCCAGCCTTTAGGGGTTTCCCCTCATTTTTTAAGGTGGATACAACTTTTTCTTCGGTGTTCATATCGATTGTTTTTGTTTGAATAGGTTGCTGCTATTGAAGTTCAAAGTTACGATAATAGTGCAAATGAGTTTCTTTTGCTGTGGCGTTTATCATTGGTTTCGGCTGTTTTGTGGAAAAGAATGTTTATTTTTGATTATGAGAACCTATACTATTGAACAATAAACCAAATGTTATGAAAATTTTTAAGGGGGCATTATGGCTCGTATTATTGACACTTTGCAGCTTGGGGAGCATTGCACAGGGATTAGATTTAAATTCCCCAGTGCCGGTTGATCCTAACTTCAGGATGGGTGTTTTGGGAAATGGATTACACTATTACATTCGCCATAATGAAACGGTGAAGGAGAGGGCCGATTTCTACATTGCACAAAATGTAGGTGCCATCTTGGAGGAAGATCCACAAAACGGTCTTGCACACTTTTTGGAGCACATGGCTTTTAATGGTACAAAAAACTATCCCGATAAGAAGTTGATTGAGTATCTGGAATCAATTGGTGTGAAGTTTGGCGAAAATATTAATGCCTTTACTTCGCTCGATGAAACCATATATAACCTATCCGATGTACCGGTTGCGCGGCAGAGCGCTGTTGATTCTGCTTTGTTGATCTTGCACGACTGGTCGGGTTTTATTTCGCTAAAGGATGATGAAATTGATAATGAGCGTGGCGTAATCCGTGAGGAGTGGAGAACTGGTAGAGGTGCTGATAGGCGCATGTATAAGGAGTTGCTCCCAACGATTTATGCTGGATCGAAGTATGCAACTCGCGATGTTATTGGCGATATTAATGTAATTAACGGCTTTGACCATAAGGAGATTCGTGAGTTTTATCATAAATGGTACCGTCCCGATCTTCAGTCTATTATCATTGTGGGAGATGTTGATGTTGATAAGGTTGAGCAATATATAAAGATTGTTTTTCAGGATATTCCGAAGCGCGAAAATCCAGCTCCTCGTCCATTCTATAGCGTTCCCGACAATAAGGAGCCAATTGTTGGTATCGCTTCCGATCCAGAGGCGAAAAACAGCGTAGTTAGGGTTTACTACAAGCGACCCGTTGTTGCAGAGGATAAGAAGAACATGGAGTATATGCGAACTAACATTATTAAGGATTTGGTTTCTAGTATGCTTCGTTCACGATTGAACGAACTTGTTCAGAAGCCTAACCCTCCTTATGTGGTTGCTTTTGCTAATGTTGGAAGTATGGTGCGAACGGAGGATGCATTTACTCTTACTGCTATTGCAAAAAACGGTCAAACGTTGGATGGCCTTGGTGCCCTAATTCGGGAAGATGAGCGTATGCAAAAGTTTGGGTTTACAGCTACGGAACTTGGTCGTGCAAAATCCGATTATCTGAGGGGTAAAGAAAATATGCTTAAGGAAAAGGATAAGCAGAAGAATGAAACTTTCGTATGGGAGTGTGTTGACAACTTTCTTACAAATGAGCCTATGCCGAGCATTGAGTTTGATTACAAGTTTTCGGCTGAAGTTTTGCCAACCATTTCACTTGAGGAACTCAATGCCTATGCAAAATCACTGGTAACCGATACTAATATGGTGGTAACCATTACTGGACCAGAAAAGGAAGGTATTAAGAATCCTACGAAGGAAGAGGTGCTGAAGACAATTGCGGATGTAAAGGCCGAAAATATTCAGCCATACGTGGATCAAGTTTCCAATAAGCCTTTGATTGAAAAGAAGCCAGTGTCTGGCAAGGTTGAATCAACGAAAGAAGATAAGGCGTTTGGAACAACCGAGTGGACATTGTCCAACGGTGCAAAGGTGGTGTTTAAAAAGACCGATTTCAAAGAAGATCAAATTGTGCTAGAAGCGTATGGCGAAGGAGGATCTTCCTTGGTATCTGTTGCGGATTTACCCTCTATTAGTATGGCTGCCGATTTCGTTTCAAACGGCGGCGTTGGTGAGTTCAGTAGTGTGGAACTCAATAAAATGCTGGCGGGAAAAGTTGTTGATGTGAGACCTGATATTGGTGGAACCTCCGAAGGTATAAGCGGGACTGCTTCTCCCAAGGATTTTGAAACCATGCTTCAGCTAGTATATCTCTACTTTACTCAACCAAGAGTTGATGATGAAGCTGCCACTGCGTTTATGCAGAGGCTAAAGGCATACTTTGCCAACGTAAGCGCCGATCCTCGTTCTGCTTTTAAGGATTCAATTTCGGTGTTGATGGCTAACCATAACTCCCGTGTTATGCCTATGAATGTAGACTTCTTGAATAAGGTAGATTATCAAAAAGCCATTAAACTTTACAAAGAACGATTTGCCGATGCTTCTGCATTTACCTTTATTTTTGCCGGCAATGTCAATCCTGAGGAGTCAAAGGCGCTGATTGAAACCTACATTGGAGGTCTTCCCTCGTTAAATAAAAAGGAGAATGCAAAAGATAATGGCGTTCGTCCACCAGTTGGTAAGGTCGAAAACCATTTTACTAAGCCATTGAAAACGCCCAAAACTTCGGCCTACGTTGCTTACACAGGGAAGGCAGATTATACACTAGAGGACATAGTTGCAATGGATGCCATACAGAGTATTTTAACGAACCGCTATATTGAGACAATCCGTGAAAAGGAGGGTGGATCGTATGGTGTTGGTGTGCGTGGTTCAGTGAACGATTTTCCTGTGCCTTCATTCAACATTTTCATGGTGTTTGATACCGACCCAAAGATTGCCAATAAGATGATTGGTATCATTTATGCCGAGGTTGACAGCTTGATGAAAAATGGTCCTGCAGAGGAGACTCTTGCAAAGGCAAAGGAACATTTTATTACTGCCTTCCAGCAAAATGTGCGGGAAAATAGTTTCTGGACATCAACCATTCGCGAGAAATATGAGAATGGTTTGGATTCCTATACAAAATATTTGGAGGTGGTTAATAGTCTAACTCCTACCAAAATAAAGGAGGCTGCAAATAAGTTCTTTGGCCAGGGTAACGTGGTTGAAGTTGTAATGTCTCCTGCTGAATAGAGCAAAATAATTTCAGGGTTGAAGGGTGAGTGTATGCTCACCCTTTTTTTGCGCCACAATGTCCTGTTTTGTTGAGTTTTTCGGCCAAATTGACTGGGGTGTGGGGCTGGCTTCCTTTTTGTATTGTGTTATAAAAATATATATTATGAACTTTAATAATTTTACAATTAAGGCACAGGAGGCTATTCAGCATGCATTCGACATAGCCCAAGGACTTACCCATCAGTCAGTGGAGACGGGGCATATACTAAAAGGTATACTATCAGAAAGCGAAGGGGTTTCAGGATTCCTATTCAAAAAACTTGGCGTGAATATCCCAATGCTGGAGATGGTTCTAAATAAGATTGTGGAAGGGTATCCTAAGGTTAGTGGCGGTGAGCAATACCTTTCATCTACCGCTAATAGAGTTCTACAGCGTGCGCAGGACAGCGCAAAAGAGATGGGCGACCAATACATTTCGGTGGAACATCTCTTGGTTGGGCTGCTTGAGGCAGGTGATCCAGTATCTCAAATGCTCTTGGATGCGGGAGTTTCAGCCGGTGAACTAAAGAAGGCTGTGGCTGAACTTCGTAAGGGCTCCAAGGTTACCAGCCAAACGGCTGAAGATACATTCGACTCACTAAATCGTTTTGCCGTTAATCTTAACGAGCGGGCGAAGTTGGGAAAACTTGACCCTGTTATTGGCCGTGACGAAGAAATTCGTCGAGTGCTCCAAATTCTTTCTCGAAGGACCAAAAACAATCCCATACTGGTGGGTGAGCCAGGGGTTGGAAAAACTGCTATTGCCGAAGGAATTGCTCACAGAATTGTAAATGGGGATGTTCCCGAAAATTTGAAAAATCGGCAAATTTATTCTCTCGATATGGGGGCTTTGATTGCAGGAGCCAAGTATAAGGGGGAGTTTGAAGAGCGGTTAAAGGCTGTGGTGAAGGAAGTTGTATCCTCCAATGGTGAGGTTATTCTTTTTATCGACGAAATTCACACATTGGTTGGGGCAGGAGGAGGCGAAGGTGCAATGGATGCCGCTAACATTCTTAAGCCAGCACTGGCAAGGGGTGATTTACGTGCCGTTGGCGCCACCACGCTCAACGAGTATCAAAAATATTTTGAGAAAGACAAGGCTTTAGAGCGTCGATTCCAAATGGTGATGGTTGATGAGCCTGACAGCCTTAGTGCTATTTCCATCCTGAGAGGCTTGAAAGAGCGCTACGAAACCCACCATCAGGTTCGGATAAAGGACGACGCCATTATTGCAGCGGTTGACCTCTCGCAACGATATATCACTGAACGCTTTTTACCCGACAAGGCCATTGACCTTATCGATGAGGCTGCTGCTAAACTTAGATTGGAAATGAACTCAGTCCCCGAGTCTATTGATGAGGTGGAAAGAAAGATTAAGCAGCTGGAGATTGAGCGTGAAGCTATCAAGCGTGAAGGCGACAATCGTAAGCTAGCCGACCTTGGTAAAGAACTCGCTGAACTTTCGGAGGAGCGCACTCGACTCAGAGCAAAGTGGCAATCGGAAAAGGCGGTGGTGGATAAAATACAGCTGAATAAAAAGCACATTGAGCAATTTAAGTTGGAAGCTGAAGATGCAGAGCGGCGAGGTGACTATGGACAGGTTGCGGAGTTGAGGTATGGGAAAATTAAGGATGCTGAGGCTGCCATCATCTCCCTCAAGGCTGAACTTAGCGGTCTGCAGGCGGAAAATGCCATGATAAAGGAGGAGGTAGATGCCGAGGATATTGCTGAGGTTGTGAGCCGATGGACACATATTCCGGTAAGCAGAATGCTACAAAGTGAGAAGGAGAAGTTACTAACATTGGAGTCCGAGTTGCACAAGCGTGTTATTGGTCAGGATGAGGCTATTGCTGCGGTTGCTGATGCTGTGCGCAGGAGTCGTGCTGGGCTTCAGGATCCCAAGCGACCAATTGGTTCGTTTATTTTTCTTGGAACCACTGGCGTTGGGAAAACAGAGCTGGCAAGAGCGTTGGCCGAATTTCTTTTCGATGATGAAAATCTTATGACCCGCATCGACATGAGCGAGTATCAGGAACGTCACTCTGTTTCTAGACTAATAGGTGCTCCTCCTGGCTATGTGGGTTATGATGAAGGAGGCCAATTGACCGAGGCCGTGAGAAGAAAGCCATACTCTGTTATTCTACTCGACGAAATTGAAAAAGCACATCCAGATGTTTTCAATATTTTGCTGCAGGTGCTGGACGATGGCCGATTGACAGATAACAAGGGACGTACTGTGAACTTTAAAAACACCATTATTATTATGACCTCCAATGTAGGATCGTCGCTAATTCAAGAGAGACTTGCTGAAGGGGAGGTTGATGACAGTGCGCTTGAGGAATTAAAGCAACAGGTCTTCTCATTGCTACGACAGTCGGTTCGTCCTGAATTTTTGAACCGTATTGATGAGATTATCCTCTTCAGTCCGTTGACCCTTGAGCAGGTAAAAGATATTGTTCGGCTTCAGTTTAAGGGTATTCAAAAGATGCTGAAACCTAGTGGTGTAGAAATTGAACTTGACGATGTGGCTGCTGACTGGATTGCGATGCAGGGATTTGATCCGGCAATGGGCGCACGTCCTGTAAAGCGGGTGCTGCAAAAGTTGGTGTTGAACGAGCTGTCAAAGCAGCTTCTTTCTGGCAGTTTGAGCAATTCTGGAACTATTTTGATTACCATGGCTCCCGATGGCAATTCGCTAAAGTTTACAAGAGAATAACAAAAAAGGTCCCGCGAAGGGACCTTTTTATTTTTCTATTACTACCACTTTATATGCATACTTGGCATACAACAAGTAAATTACAATTAGAATGTTGACTGCATAGTTAAAATAGAGGGGGATGTGGTAACTTTTTACAAAAACATCACCGGCAACAATATAGCAGAAGGTTAATATTTCACCCCAAAACCATAGCCATAAAAAGAGGCTGCTAAGGTCATCAACCTTTTTTGTTTTCCATGTTTTTACAAGTTGTGGCAATCCACAAATGCTAA